>ERZ827168.271-NODE-271-length-89267-cov-7.227055_pt1 | contig 89267 bp, 80 predicted proteins | sample MGYA00519868_ERZ827168 | MGnify/ENA primary metagenome ERZ827168 (study PRJEB31778, sample SAMEA3449271) | human gut metagenome | biome: human gut; feature: human-associated habitat; material: faeces | place: United Kingdom | collected 2010/2012 ... | reverse complement strand
CCCCCAACTTTAACCCCCAAGGTTTTTGTCAAACCCCCAGGTTATTTGGTGAGCCATCCTTTTAATATAGTTAAGTTATTTAACTGCGTCTTTAAGAGCCTTAGAAGCCTTAAATGCAGGAACCTTAGTTGCTGGAATTTCAATCTTTTCTTTTGTTAGTGGGTTGATACCTGTTCTAGCATCTCTAGCCTTAACAGTGAACTTACCAAACCCTGGAAGATCAACTGTATCACCCTTTTGTAAAGTACCTACCATAGTATCGATTACAAGTTCTACGATTTCTCCAGCTTCTTTCTTTGTATAACCTTTTTCTTCAGCAATAATTTCAATTAACGCTTTTTTATTTAAATCAGCCATTATTTATTCCTCCTTAATTGCTATAAGAATTATATAAAAACTCATATCTAAAATCAACGAAATTAATCCTATAAATTAACGTTTTCTTGTGCTAATTTTGAAAGATTTTCAAGAAGTGATCTTAACAGATTTTCATCCAATTTCTTAACACCACAGGCATTATTATGACCACCACCATTGTAATTATCACAAATCCTATTGATGACATAAGGTCTTCTAGAACGAACGCTTCCATCATATAAACCACTTTCAGGATTCTTCGCAAAAATAGCCCAAATCTTAAGCTCTATTATCTTAGAAAACTCAGCCACATGGGTCTTAGCCTGATCATAAGCCATTCCAATCTCTTCTAAATCTACAGTATCCAAGATACAATAGCCTACACCACCCTCGATAATCAACTTAGATCTTAATTTGGTAACCTTTTCATATTCCTCAAGCGATGTACTAAATACCTCTTCATTAAGTTTAGAAACATCTAAGTTGCCATCTTTTATTAATAAAGAAGCCAGATATAAAGTATTACTTGTAGTATTAGAAGTAGTAAAACCCATAGAATCAGTCAAAATGCCTGAATATAAATACTTACAAGTTTCTTTTGATTTCTTATAAGCCTTAAAAGAATCGCTATAAATAATATCAGTAATAAGCTCACAAGTTGCACTAGCTAAAGAATTATTAATAGTCAAATCAGCCGCCTCTAACACATAAGGATGATGATCAATAACTACTATTTCCTTAGCTGTTTGATATCTTAAATCATCAATTCTATCTTGACTTGAAACATCTAAAATAATAGCTAAACTATCCTTAATAAACTCATCAGAGACTTCATCGGTTGTATCTAAACGTTCATATTTTTCTACACCACATAGTTTAACTTCGATATCAAAGTTATCCTCAATAAAAGTCTTTAAGCCCACTGACGAAAAAGCAGCATCGCCATCAGGTCTTTGATGGCGATAAATGCTTACTTTCTTATACTCTTTTAATTTGTCTAAAAAATCCTTATACATTATAAGCCTAATAATCTAACAGTATCTCTAGCGATAACCAATTCTTCATTAGTAGGAACTACAAAAACTTCAACCTTAGAATCAGGTAAAGAAATCTTAGCCTCGCTATGAGTCTTACTATTTAATTCATAGTCAATCTTAACACCCATACCTTCTTCTAAGCCCTTTAAGATACCTTCTCTAATCTCAACCGCATGTTCACCTAAACCAGCAGTAAAGCTCATTGCGTCAACATGACCTAATTGCATATAGTAACCACCGATTAAATTAACAGCTCTATTAACATATAAGTTATAAGTTGTAATAGCACGAGGATTACCAGCATCAACAGCAGCTTGAATATCTCTCGCATCACTTGAAATACCAGAAACACCCAACATACCAGACTTCTTATTCAAATAAGTATCCATCTCCTCTGGTGTACAACCTAACTTTTCTTCCATATAGTAAACAACAGTTGGATCAATATCACCACATCTTGTACCCATCATGATACCGCCAAGAGGAGATAGACCCATTGAAGTATTGACAACCTTACCGCCCTTAATAGCAGTAATAGAAGCACCATTACCCAAGTGACAAGTAAGAATATTTAATTCACTAGGATCCTTACCCATTAATTCAGCAGTTCTTTTCATAACGAATTCATGAGAAGTACCATGAGCACCATACTTTCTTACCTTATAATCTGTATACCATTCATAAGGTACTGGATATAAGAAAGACTCTTCAGTCATTGTTTGATGGAAAGCAGTATCAAATACGAATACATGTTGAATTTCAGGTAATGCTTCCTTAAATGCTCTATAGCATACTAAGTGAGCAGGATTATGTAAAGGAGCTAAAGCACAAAGCTCATCAACTTTACTAACAACATCCTCATCTACTTTAACAGAACCAGAGAAATAAGCGCCACCTTGGACAATTCTATGTCCTGCACCCTTAATTTCACTTAATTCTTTAACAATTCCATATTTAACTAAAGCTTCAAGTAATAAATCAACAGCCTTCTTATGATCTGGAATCTCTACCTCAGTCTTAATCTTTTCACCATTCACATTTATAGTGAAAATACCCATTTTTTGACCAATTCTCTCCGCAACACCTGAAGTTAAAACCTCTTCTTCTGGCATTTGGAACAATTGGAATTTTAAAGAAGAACTACCGGAATTTACCGCGATAACTTTTGACATTTTTCTACCCCCTGTTTATCTTTTTAAGCTCTTTAAGATATTCTAAAGGAATACCATCCTTTTCCATTTTATCAATTAATTCGTCAAGTGACCTAGCTTGTTTAATAAGATGAAGCTTATTTTCATACTCCTCTAATTGGTTCAAACATCTTTTGATCAAATCGGAAATAGCACTCTTTGATACTTCATACTCATCAGCCAATTCAGACATAGATAAATCATCATTAAAGTAATCATCTAAAACTTCTTTTTGATGCTCCGTCAATAAAGCACCATAGAAATCAAATAAAAGATTACCCTCAACCTTATCTAACATCACCATCTCCAATGATGCTATACAAATATAAATCAAAATCAAATGGCTTGATATCATCTGCTGTCTCACCTAATGTAATAAATCTTACAGGAATACCCAAGACATTTTTAATCGCAATGACAATGCCACCCTTACTTGTACCATCCATTTTTGTAAGAATAATACCCGTTAAATCAGTAACCTCATTAAATAAAGTAGCCTGACTCATACCGTTTTGACCAGTATTAGCATCCAAGACCATCCAAACATTATGAGGAGCACCAGGAATTTCCTTGCCAACCACTCTTCTCATCTTAGCTAATTCAGCCATTAGATTAACCTTGGTTTGAAGTCTTCCTGCTGTATCACACAACAAGATATCGACATTATTTTCCTTCGCATATCTACATGCATTAACTAGTACTGAACTTGGATCTTCTTGCTTCTTACCAGCTACAAAATCAACATCCAATCTATTTGCCCATTCTCTTAATTGTTCAATAGCCCCAGCTCTAAAAGTATCTGCAGCGGCCAAACACACCTTCTTACCTTGTTCCTTATACATCTTAGCTAATTTAGCACAAGTAGAAGTCTTACCAGAACCATTGACACCAACCATTAAAATAACTGTAGGCCCATCCTCGTTAAAGACGATCTCATTATCCTTCTTCTCATTATAGATATCATCAAAAGTCTCTAACAAGATATCCATAACATCCTCTTGTCTTAAATAAAGATAGTCCTGTGTCTCCTTAAAGAAACGATCACAAATATCTTCACTTGTCTTATAACCAATATCAGACTCAATTAAAGTAATCATCAACTGTTCAACGAAGTCCTCTTTATTCTTAGTATTATTCTCAGTAATAAACTTAAGCTTTCTACCAAGAGCATTATTAGTCTTCGCAAAACCACTTAAATACTTACCAGTATCCTTTTTACCTGTAATTGCTTGTTTTAAAGAATCTAGAAATCCCATAAATTATTCTCCTACTTCACTTCTTTCCGCCATCTCTAGGGCGTCAACCAACTTAACCTTAAGCATTTGAGAAACACCACGTTGTTGCATCGTAACACCATATAAAGTATCACACTCTGCCATCGTACCAGGACGATGTGTAATGATTAAAAACTGTGAAACATCTTCAAACTTCTTAACATACTTCGCGAATCTTTCAACATTAGCCTGGTCAAGTGCTGCCTCAACCTCATCAAAGATAATCAATGGAGCTGGCTTAACCTTAATAATGGTAAACAATACACACAAGGCAATCAAAGTCTTCTCACCACCTGAGAACAGTCTAATCGACTTAACTGACTTACCAGGAGGCTGAACATCGATATCAATACCTGTATTTAAAATATCATTTTCATCCTCTAGAATTAATGAAGCCTTACCACCACCAAATAAGTTTCTAAATGTATCATTCAAATTAGAATTAATCTTATCGAAAGTTTCTTTAAACTGAGACTTCATAATCTCATCCATCTCATCAATCGCATCAAGAATCTTATCTCTTGATTTAATCAAATCATCATAATTCTTCTTTAAAAACTCATATCTACCATTTACTTCAGCATACTCTTCTGGTGCTGACATGTTAACATTACCAAGTGAAGCTATATCGCTTCTAAGTTGTACAACCTCTTCCTTTTCATTACCGGTTAATTCATAATCCAAATGTTCAAATGCATACTCATAAGTCATTTGATACTCACTAGCAAGTCTGTTTAAATTATTCTCTAGTTTTGTATCTAAAACAGCCTTCTCTTGAGACATCTTTAAGATTTCATCTCTTGAACCTTCTGACTGTCTTCTTAATTGACGAAGTTGTTGATCCTTACGATCGATATCAGCAGAAAGTTTCATTCTCTCTTCTCTTTTTAATTTTAAAGAAGTAGATAATTCATCTCTTAATTTATAAGCGTTTGAAAGCTCAATAACAAGTTCATCAGTATATGTCTCATCACTTTCAATATTCTTAGGATTGATTAATTCATAATCATTCTTTAATTTTTCATACTTAGTTCTTTTAACATCAACCAAAGGTTCAATTTGAGCGATAGAAATACGCTTCTCCGTTAATTCCATCTCTGTCTTATTCTTATTTAGAATAATCTTTTCATATTCCTTATTTGCAAGTTCCGCTTTGGCTCTTAAAGACAATAAGTCACTCTTACTTCTTTCAAGCTCGCTTTGAGCAGTAATGATACTAGTTTCATTTTTAACCTTACCACCAGTCATATAACCGCCCTTATGAACCACATCGCCATCAAGAGTAACGATCTTATATTGATACTTTAAAAGACCTGCTAAGTTATTCGCATTCTCCAAAGTATCACAAACTAAAATATTAGCCAATAAACTTTCTCTTACAATATCAAATTCAGGTTCATTAGAAACAAAGTCAGCCATAACACCGATAAACCCTTCAGTATTATCACAAATTACTTCATCTTCATATTTGATTTGATGTTCCCTTAAAACACTAATAGGAAGGAAAGTAGCTCTACCACTTCTATTCTTCTTTAAGAAAGAAATACAATTACGAGCACTTGCTTCATCTTTAGTAATGATATTATATGTTGCGTTAGCTAAAGCACTAGACAGAGCATATTCATAAGTCTCATCTGGTTTAATAACTTGACCCACAACACCTAAAACACCATAGAAAGAACGGATATTTGACATGATAGCTTTAACACCGCTTTGGGCATTAGAAGAGAATGGATCTTTAATGATATTTTCTAGAATTGAAATTCTGTTTTCTAATCTAAAGACAATACCATTAGCTTCTTCTTTCTTCAAAGAAATATCAGCCAATTGATTAGCTAATTCACCTAAATTCTCATTTAGTAAGTTAAGTTCCGTGTTTAGTGCACTTAAACGATTAACTCTATCCTTATATTCAAATTCAGCCTCATCTAATAAAGACTTCATTTGTCTAATCTTCTCTTCACTTGAACCCATTTCAATCGCATACTTACGCTTTTCATCAAGTTCTATTTTTCTCTTTTCTAACTTTTGAATCTCATTGATAGTATTAACTAATCTCTCTTGAATATTATTTAATTCCTTATCATAATTCTTTAATTCTTGTTTATTAGAAAGATTATTATTTTCACTTACTTGAATGCTTGTATCATTCAAGGTAACTTGTGATTGTAAATCAAATAAAGCCTTATCAACTTCCTCTTTTTTCTTGTTAAATAAATTAATCTCATCGACTAAAACAGCAGTTTCAATCTGCTCAAGTCTTTGTTTCTTTTCTCTATAAATCTCAGCTTTTCTAGCTTGTCTTTTTAAAGGACCAACCTGTCTTTCAAGTTCATCCAAGATATTAGAAGCCTTCTCTAAGTTATCCTTTGTCCTTTCAAGTCTTGCGATCGATTCTAGTTTTCTTTTCTTATATTTAGAAACACCAGCTGCTTCTTCAAAAATAGCACGTCTATCATATGGCTTAGCATCCGCAAAACCAACGACATTACCCTGGGTGATGATTGATAATGAATCTTTGCCCAAACCTGAGTCGATGATTAAATCATGGACATCTTTTAATCTAACCTTATTTCTATTGATTAAATATTCAGCATCTTGTTCCGTATTATAGATTCTTCTGGTTACTTCTATTTCATCACTGTCTGAATTAAGCACCCTACTTGTATTATCAAAAACTAGGGTAACTTCAGCCATATTAACAGCCTTTCTTGTCTCTGATCCGGCAAAAATAACATCAGTCATCTTATCACCACGAAGTGACTTAACGCTTTGTTCACCTAATACCCATCTTATCGCATCAGAGATATTTGATTTGCCGCAGCCATTTGGTCCTACAATACCAGTGACTGAGTTATCAAAGTTGATGACTACCCTATCCGCAAAAGATTTAAATCCTTGTAATTCTATTCGTTTTAAAAACATTAGTTATCTCCTAATAAACAATTATATCATGCATCAGCCAGTGTTAAGTTTCTTGCCCACTTTTCTTTTCTAATCATTCTATAGGCAATGATAGATTTTAAAATATCGGTTGATTGTCCTATTGCATAAACATATAAGACAGGAATGTTTGTATGATAAGCAAGAATATAAACAAGTGGGATATTAAAGGCCCACATAAAACCTGAGTCCATAAACATGGTATTTCTTGTATCACCTCCGGTTCTTAAAATGAAATAAGTCTGGGTATTAAACATATATAAGATAAAGAAGATTGACATGACAATCAAGAATTGATTTGCCAAATCAAGTGATTCCTTAGATACCTTACTATAAAGATATGGGACCACTAAAGTAAAACTACTCATAAGTACAGCGACTATTAAAGATAAATAAACCGAGAAGCATAATAGCTTATAAGCACTATCCTTAGCTTCTTCTATCTTATTAGCACCAAGTTTTGTACCGACAATAACCGTAGTAGCACTTGCCATGCCTGCAAACAAGATAAAGAATAAGTCAGCAACTGTAGCACTTATTGAATAGGCGGTATTCACAACAGCACCTCTATATGAGTAGAATTTGATTGTAGTTGTCATGCCTATACTCCATAATAATTCATTAATAAGAAGTGGAATAGCCTTGACAATAATCTTACCAATCAAATCTTTTTCAATTCTTAATAAATCAATTATTCTAGTCTTAAAATGATATTCACCTTTTTTAATACATAATAAGTAGATAAACATTTCAATGAATCGAACAATAATAGTTGCGATAGCGGCACCTTTAACGCCTAGGGGCTCGAATCCTAAGTGTCCGAAAATCAAACAATAGTCAAAGATGATATTTAAGACAACCGAAATCATTGAGACAAACAAAGGTCTTTTAGTATCACCAGTTGATCTCATCGCATTAGATATTGGGAATGACAGTCCAAGTGGTAGGTATGAGAAACAAGCGATCTTTAGATAGTCACTACCACTTTGGATAATATCTTTATCGTTAATAATAAATTTAATAATAAAATCTGATTTAAATAAGGCAAAGAAAAAGAAGATAAAGACAAATAGGTATGATGAAATAATTGAGAATCTAAATGATTGTCTCATATGTTCTCTATCATCAGCCCCATTGTATTGAGATAAGAAGATAATACTAGATACAACGATGGCATTAATTGCCATTTGGGCTATAGAATAATATCTATTAGCACTACTAACAGCACTAACAGCCACGTCTCCTAACTCACCTACCATCAAATTATCGATTAGATTGACACTAGCAACAATCAATTGTTGAAGCATCAAAGGAATCGCAATGGTTAAACATTGTTTCATTAAATCTTTATCTTGTAAAGTCTTTTTAAAATACCCTAATAACATTTATCACCTTTCAATATTACATTTATGTACATTTTTAAAATCATTTGAATGTAGATTTCTTTCTATAATTCTTGTCACATCGCTTATATGAACATCATATAAATTAGTTCCATCACTTATAACTAGTTTATTATTATCACTATACTTGATAAATGGATTTCTCTTAAGATACATAAGTGTTCTTTTACCATTTACCACATATGGATTAATCGTTCCATTTCTCTTTACATAGTTATTAATCAAGTCATCTACATTGTTTATTTCACTAGAAAGAACCACGATATCACATCCTAGTCTTTTAACTAGTTCGTATGCATATGAATTCATGATGTTTAGTGTGTAATAACCTACTATAGTCTTATCTTCAACAAGTTTATCAAAACCACCTAGATCACAGATTATTCCACTTGTATAATCACATTCTAGATTAATTACTTTTAATTTATCTTCGTTGACAGTAATATCCGATGTATGAATATCAGATTTAATATCATTATCTAACGTAAAAGGATTAGCACTTCTCTTAAAACTATTTAAAATATATTCTTCGAAATGTTCATAAAAGTTTCTACGTATATTGTTTAATAATGACTTAGGCATAAAAGAATTACCTACTTCACCTTCAAACTTATTAATCACAAAGGGACTATTATCCATTTTTGAGAAAACATTTTCTAAATCAGATAAAGATATAGGAGCCTTTTTAGCCTCTTGTGGTCTTTCATCAACTATTTCTTTATATTCTAATTCATCTAATTTAGCATTTATTTCAATATCTTCATTAGGCTTAAATTTAATCTTAATATCAATTGGTCTTTTCTTTAATTCATAATCATTGATTCTATTTTCTAGATTATAATCTAGAGTTCTTACTACCATATCACCCTTTAAAACTGGACTATCTACCTTGACTGATATAATTTCATTCTTAAAGGCTTTAGACACCATCTTTTTATTAACGGTTAAAGTATTTAAAATCTTACCTGTATCGCCTTTTTTAGAAATAATACGAATACCATCAAATTGATTGATATTATCAAATAATCTAATTAGACAATGACCATCACGATAATCGATGACCTTGCCTATTTCCTTGCCCATATGATTAGGTCTAAAGTTTGAGAAGATATCCGCTTTATTGTCTTTTAAATAAGAGTCAGTAAAACCTCTGTTAAAAACAGATAATAGTTCATTGTATTCTTTTTGTGACAAGCTGAATTTCTCACCTTTATAATATGAGTCGATTGCTTTTCTATATAAAGAAGTTACAAGACCAACATAGGCACTAGATTTCATTCTTCCTTCAATCTTAAAAGAAGAGACACCAGCTTCAATCAAACTTGGAATATCATTGATTAAAGACATGTCCTTAGGGCTTAATAGATAATCAGTATCTGTAATAACTCTCTTATTATTTTCATAAAGACCATATCTTAGTCTACAACACTGGGCACAAGCACCCTTATTAGCACTTCTATTTTTGGTAGCACTAGACATTAGACATTGGCCTGAATAAGATACACAGATTGCACCATGGATAAAGGTTTCAATAGGAATATCTTGTTTACAAGCTTCTTTAATAAAATCCAAACTACTTTCTCTTGCGATAACCACTTTCTTAAAGCCTAATTTCTTACAGACATTAATACCTGCAATATTATGAATATGCATCTGGGTTGAGGCATGCAAATCAAAGTCAGGCATTTCTTGTCTGATTCTATAAACTAAGCCTAAATCTTGAACAATCAAGGCATCAACCTTATGTTCATATGCAAATCTTGCCTCATTTAAGGCCATTTCTAGCTCGTTTTCATTAAAAAGAGTATTAATAGTCATATAGACTTTAACTCCTCTTAAATGACAATATTTAACTGCTTCAACAAGTTCCTCGTGATTGAAATTATTCGCAAAGGCTCTTGCTGAAAAAGATGTACCACCAAGGTACACCGCATCAGCTCCATAATTAACAGCAGCCTTAAGGCATTCAAAATTGCCACAAGGCGCTAACAATTCTACTTTTCTCATTTCAATAATTCTACTATAAATAGTTCTAGCTTTAAAGTATCGTCAATATCACAATTTTGTTTACTATCTAAATCCAAAACAGCTAAACGATCTAACATTGACATAATATCTTTACTCTTTAAAGTTCTAAGTGTTTCTAAGGCCTTAGTAATTCTATATGGTGATTTACACCCTAAGATATCACTAGCACCATAAGGGTCATCACTATAATAAGATACCTGATATAAAAATCTTAATTGATTTGCCAACAAAGCAATCAATCCATTGATATTAGAATCATTGGCCAATATTCTTCTAGCATAATAGATGGAATCAGATACTTTCTTATTAGTTAAGGCATTAATCAAATTAAAGACATTCTCTTCATTACTTGATATCAACAAGTTATTAACCACATCTTCATCGATTTTTTCAGGATACAGGTCTAGAATATCCATGTTTTGTTTAAATAAGGATAAAGAGTTGTTGCAAGCCTTATAAACGATATCAAAACAAGATCTATTTAATCTAACTGTATACTTCTTAGCAACTTCAATACACATATTATAGAAATTCTTAGGATCAACCTTTAGGTCATAGACATCCGCATTTGCACTAATATCTTTAAAAGCTTTTAAGACTTTCTTGAAGTCATTGTCATAGGTATAGAAGATTAAAGTATTCTCATATATTGGTTTCTTACAATATGAAAGTAATTCATCAACTCCCTTATCATCAACTTTTTTCTTTAATAAAGGCGGATCTTTAAAAAGCACTAAAGACTTGTTGTTAAACAAGCCTACAGAGTTTATAGAATCTAATACATCATAACAGGAGAAGTTTTTAGAACTTCCATCTACTTTAATCACATCGCTGTCCTTATTTTGATTAATGATTTCATTTATCTTAGAATCAATTAAATAAGAATCGTTTCCATAAATAATATAAATCATTATTGTCCCTGACTTACTAAGCCATAGTTATACTTAGCATCCTTAGTAGTTTCAAAGAAAGTCAAGACAATAGAGGCGTTTACTTCACCACTATTATTTAAGTTGTATCCATCTTCCTTGGAACTAACTTGAACTTTGTTGATGATTACACGATACTCACAATCTTCAAAATAAGAAAGAATATTATTTACAATTTCATTATTGTTCGCAATAAAAGAAATAGTAACATCTCTTCTTACGATAGTCTCAAGTTCAATTGGGTCACCAACAGTAATGTTAATACCTTTTACCTTACCATCTAAAACATCTGAGAAGTTATAAAACAAATTAACAATGTTGTCATAAGATACTACGCTTCCTACATAAACATCTTCATATTGTTCGATATAATTTTTCATGTCTTGATATTTAGCAAGCTTTGAATCACTAATAGCTAATTCTGTTTCTAAATTAGCTGTATCGAATTTAGCTACATTCTCGTTATATGATTTTAAGATAACAGAATAATATACTAAACCCAAGCCTAACATTACAGCAATTAATAGTAAGATAATTTCACGATTAGAAAATTTATACTTCAACATTACTTGTTACCTCCAATCGTATTATAGATAATCTCAAATTCACCATGTACTAATGATTCATTATTTTTATCGTAGATAGTGCTCTTGCATGTAGCGAAGGATACATTTGAATCATCTTGAAGCACATTTAAAATACTTGTTACATCTTTAATAGTCATAGCTGTCGTATAAACGATAATAGTTTGACCATCAATTGTATAGTTTTCTACATGTTCAAAGCCAATGTCTTTTTTTATCATGTCGATTATTTGTGATCTTGAAGAACTTAATTGTTCATCTTGTGTTAAAAAATCACCTACTAAATCGTTATATCTGGCTTCCACTTCATCATAGTCACTCATCTTAGCGTTATAAGCTTCGATTTGACTTAAAACTGAATTGTAGTTACTTTCTAGTTTGTTGACTGCGCTTAATGTATCGATTACCGCAAACTTGGTAAAAAATACCAAAAAAATCATAAAGACCACAAAACAAAGAATTGATATCTTGTTGTATTTTTCGGTATTATCAACTACGAAGTTAATATTTTTCTTTTTTGGATAATTACTTAGTTTATTTGACATCTTTGATTACCCCCAAACAAGTAAAAGTATCATTATTTACATCTAATAAAGCATTCAAGTCCATACAAGTAATATTTAATTCTTTCTTTAATACATTATTTAATTGTTCATAATGAACACCACCACCATATAGATATAAATTATTTAAAGTATTAGATTGATTAGAATAACTATAGTAATTAATAGCTCGATTGATCTTTAAAGCTAAATCATCATAAAAGTTATTGAATAATTCACTATTTAAAATATCGTCTTTGTTGTCTTTTAAATATCTTAATGAAATATGACTATCACAATAGAACTTATCACTTGCCATCTTGTTCATATCTTTAATACCATTTTCAAGAATTCTAGTAACATCATATAAGCCATCTTTAAAGAAGTCGATTCTAGTAAAGTTATAGCCAATATCTACAAGAGCGATATTATCTAAAATATTATTATTGATAAGCATGTTTGAGATAGCTACTTGACGAGGCATAGCCTTAACAAGTCTCATGCCAGCTTTCTTAAACATATCAGCATACTTTTCAATAATATCTTTTTTAACACAACTAATTACAAGCTCTAATTCAACAGGCTTATTTTCACTATCACAGATAGTATTTACATAAGCATAATCATAGATATAATCATCTTTATTCTTACCAACAACATCCTTAAATTCATAAGGTAAATTAACTTCTAATTGTTTGGTATTCATATAAGGCATCTTTATTCTATCGATATATACTAAAGAATCCGGAAGCACGATACAAGCATTCTTGGTTTTAATTCCATTTTCTTTAACTAAATTCTTTAATAAATCAGCCATACCATCAAAGGCAATCAATTCATCACCTTCAACACAATTATCAGGTGTTTCTGATATAACGAATTTATCTTTTGTAACCAGTTTTATTTCTTTAGATCCGATATCTACACCTAGTAGATCTTTTTTCATATAGTACCTCCTATAATCCTAATAAAGACAGATACCATGTCACAAATTCTGTCCCATATAATAAACAAATGAAAGTTGATATCGCAATACTTGGCCCAAAGGGAATCATTGAACTTTTTCTTACAACCACAAATATTATACCTATAAAGCAGGATAAAATTAAATTGAAAAAGTTCAAAATTAGGCCAAAATATAACCCAATCATGAAGAATAATTTAATATCACCGCCACCCAACGACTCTTTATTTAGTATCTTGTCCATAATTAAACTTAATCCTAACAACATACCACCTATCACAAAGCCACCAAGTAGGCTATCAACTAAATCACCATATCCCATTAAGTAAAATAATAGCCACCATACAATACCAATAACGATAAATCCATCAGGTATCTCATAATTGTTTAAGTCACATAGTGATAACCCATATAAAATGCATATTAATCCTAAATCACGAAGTAGTAATAAATCTAGTACACCATGAATTAATAGATATATTACAAAGATAATGCCTAATAATAATTCCGAAAGGAAATATTTAATAGATACCTTCTTACCACAATAACGACATTTGCCACCAAGTATTAAATATGAAAACACTGGAAATAAATCTAATATTCCTAATTTATGTCCACAATTATCACAAACACTTCTTCCTTTCCACCAAGGAATATGATGATATATTCTATCAGCTACACAATTTAAAAATGATCCAAATACCGAACCTAATATAAAAGTAACTACAATACAATATATCAATATAAATTTTGTCTCATAAATACTTATCATTTACCCTTTACCCATTCATATTTAATATCACCATTACCACAAGTAACCTTTATTATCATAGTATTCGCATTACCATTAAATACCTTGTCATCAATTACAGGATTGTCTTCATAGTTATATCCTGATACTTTATATCCAACTATAGTATTCTTTACATTATCATAATAGCCAATATAATAGTCGCCTACCTTATGAGTACACAAATCGCCTTTAACACAATCATTAACAGGACAATCAACTCCATTAGAACTATTTACCTTTGTAACACTCTCACATGTATTTAAAGTAAAGGCATCACTACCCTTATTCACCTTATTACCTAGCCATCCAAATCCATTACAAAGAATCAGGATAAATTCTATCCCAACAACTATTAAAATAACTAATTCTAATAAGTTAATATTTCCTCTTTTATTATTGACCATCTACAATCACCGTATTTAAAGCACGTACATTAAAAACATTTCTAATAATTGACTTATCATTGTAGCCAATATCTAAATCCACCGTAAATAAATCCCAAGTAGTATCATATTTAATACTATGTATCTTAGCTCCTAGTCCGTTAGTATAGGCAGCAGCACCAATTAAATAATTTACTTTCTTATCAATTTCTCCAAGAGCTATATGGCCATATTTAATAGTCAAATAAGCTTCATCATTTAATATATAAATATTGCATAAGTTTTCATCATCAATTTGATAAGAAACACTCTTAAATGCCTCAACCTCATTTGTACCGGTTTTATATCTAATTTTATTTGTAAATCTTAATTCATTCGTTAATAAAGAACTTATAGTGTTATATAGTTCATTAGCTTCAGATTGTCTCATAGAATTCTTATATTGATTACTAGATAAAACTACCCCTGTAACCAAGCCACCACTAACTAGGCTTAATATTAAGATTGCAGCCAACAATTCAACCAAAGAAAAACCCTTACTTCTTCTTTTCATAATAGTAATAGCCTCCCTTTGTTTCATAATAATTTACATCTATTTTTCCACTTATATCAACGCCATAAGAATCCTTAACAGTATTTCCATAATAGCCAGTCAATTTAAAGCCAAATTGTTTAACAACAGGTTCACTATCTCCAACCACAAAAGGTTCTATATTTGTTCTTGTTTTATTATTAATCTTAGCAGCAGTCACAATACTTCCCTGTAACATCAAAATACATAAGGCTACTATTAGTAAAGATACTAGCACTTCAATTAAAGATTCACCATGATTATTCAATATCTTTTTCATAAATACTATACCTTCTTATTTGAAGAATAACTATATCTCCAAGTAAGCTTATTCTCAGTGACTTCATCCTTAACAACATCAAAATAAACATAAAGCTTATTACCATTATCTAATTCAAATCTAACAATATATTTATCACCACTAGACTCAAAATTATATGTACAGTTAATATGAGATAAAAGTTCACTTTCAAAAACAAGATTATATGTTTGAATTATAACATTATTCATAATCCCAGTTGAAATAACCGATAAAGCTTTGTCGAATACTTCTGGAGGATTTTCGTTACATATAAATTTACTTCCATCAGAAGTAAAAGTAAAAGACTTGTTGTCAATGCTGTCAATCAAAACCAGTGCAAGAGAATCTAATTCTATATTTTTTTGATTAGACTCCTTAAAAGAAACCTCTCTTTTAACACTAGAAGTAGCCGCTACTATAATCACCAAAGAAACTACAGTAGCAACCAAAAACAATAACATCGCAAATAGGATGGAAACGCCTGATTGACTATTTAATTTATTCTTAATAGTTTTCATTCTGTTCCTCCTGCATTTGTTGGTTCGTAATAATTCACCAAAATTTCATTAGAATATTCATATAATTCTATATTTGCATTTTCAGATAAACTATGGCTAAAGACAATATTATCTATACCAACATACGAGTTATCTGACTTTAAATTAGAGTTTTCATAAATCCATTCAGGTTGTGAATAGCGAGTTGTTGTCAAGTAAAGGCCATTGATAATTAAATATTGGGAATTAATTGTCGATTGTAGAGCATTATTGCTTAGTCTTTTCCAAACCAAATTATTATTATCAGTTTTTATAAAATATTCACCACTAATATCATTCTTTTTTTCAATCAAAATAGATTTTCTATAATAAACACTCGCTGATGTTTCGCATGACATAGCATATTTATCAGATACTATTAAATATGTATTATTTTTACTAAAATTATCAACACGTTTATAACCATCAACTTTAAATATGGCGTTTAATATTAAATCCTCATTTAAAACATAATTATTCAAATTGCCATCTTTATCAATAACGATATTATTTTCACTATCTGCATAGCCAATAAATGTATAGTCAGTATCGATAGCTGGTATATCAATATGCGTTAAAGTAGTTCCCTTTTCATAATTGGTTGCAGGAGAATTAACATTTCCATTTATATCAGTAGCTTTCAATGTTAATTTAACTGCCTCAATCCAATTAGCATGTAATTCGATAGTTTGAGTATCATCATTAATATGCACTAGCAGATATTGATTAAACAAATCAGTATCAAGTATCTTACCTTTTTCATCTACAACTTTAACACCATCAGAATCATACCAACCCTCTAGTATATAACCGTTTTTTGTAGTGTTATTTAATGAAATATCACTAAAATCATCATAAATTCTTGTGATTGTTTCTAAATTAGATTCTTCACCAGTTAAAGCACTATTAAAGCTAATTTGACTGCTCTTAGCAACGTATCCAGCCTTTAGGTAAAAATCTTTTGCGGAAGGAGTAATTGTTTCTACTTTAGTCTCTCCATCATACCAGCCATCAAAGTCATAACCAATTCTTTGATCAGGTTTGATATCTGTTAAATTAACAACATTACCAGGAGTTAATTCAATTATCTTAGTAGTATGGTTTTCAATAGTACCACCACTCGCATCTAATGTTAATTTATAAGGAACGGTAGTTACAGTAACTGGAACTACTAAAGGAATCGTTGTTCCGTTGTTATTTTTAATGTTTACTGTAAGAGTACAATCAAATGATTCGTAATTATTTCCTCTATAAGCTAAAGTTATAGCACGTGTATTATAGTCATTATTAGAAATACTATTTGTAGTTATATCAGATAGTTTAATATCAACTAGTTTATTATCAATCTCATTTTGAATATCAGGATAATTTGAACTTAATGAAATATCAGCCAATTCTACATTCTTAATCAGATTATTGTTAACAGTAGCATTTGGATCATTTCTTTCATAAATAAAGTACTTACTTTCATCATTCTTAGGACCAAAAGAACCATATGTAGGACTAGTGGCCATAGTTGCATGACCAGTATCATTGATTGTTAATTCACTATATTTGTTACCGCAAATACCAACAGTATAATTAGTTAAGATATTAATATTGGCACTAGTACTGTATTTATTGCCATTATAATTATAGGTTGCAGTAACGGTAACGATACCATTAAAACCATTAGAAGTAACGTTGAAAGTTTCAGACTTTTTATCTATTTCAAACGCTTTTTCATCTCCAGTACCAATCTTAGAAGATGCAATATCCCAAACTACCTTATTTGAATAATCTATTGTAGTATCAGTGTTTGTTACTAGTAAATATTTGGTAATAGTAGTAGATATAGGTTTACCTAAACCAAAAGTAACACTCTCATTAGAATTCATATAAATGGTACTTTCAGGATTAACGGTTAAGTTTAAATTAGCTGTAACAACCAAATTAAACTTAGCACTATAAGAAATTCCATTTACTTTCCACGATGCAGTAACATCAGTAGCACCGACTTTCTTAGCCTTTAATTTAATCTTAAAGTTATTATTTGAATCATTAGAATAATAATTACCATTCTCATATTTTACAAGAGCAGCATAATTATCATCTTCAACATTAAATTCTAAGTCAGTAATATTTAAACCACTAGTATTTAAGATAAATTCCTTATACGCAAAACCATCTGTATCCATATTATCGAAAATATCTATAGATCCACTTCCTTCTTCAAAATAAGCACTTTCTAAAGACCATGAACCATAGTGGACATTAACAGTTCTCTTACCTTCTTCTTGTCTAATAACGGTTGGGAAAGGATAGTCCTTACCTGTTAAAGACTTGTCGCCTGCAGAGAACGAATACTTACCATTGACAACAACATCACTTTCATCTACTGTACTTACATCATCAAAAGAAGTTCCTAATAGATTTTTCATAGATGTACTAGATAATCCTTCATAATTTTTAGACACATTGTTTATACTTAATGTGCCATCGCCATTATTCATTCCTGAACTATTGTTAGGGCCACTAAGGTATCGAGAAATATATAAAGAAGAACCTAAAACCATATCTTTTATTTGATCATCAGTCCAACTTCTCATGTTAGTACCAGCGAAATAATAAACAGGAGCTTTACTCATATCGATTTTGCCGCTTCTTTCAAGATAATAGCAATTTCTAATATCGACTTTAACAGTACCTTGACCATATCTATCAGCAGCACTTGTCATCGTAGTGATAGAACGAATTGTTCCCTCTAGTGCAGGAAAATCCATATAAGTATAACAATTCTTGATCTTAGGATTACCATCTTTAATACTGCTACTGTTGGTAAAGTTTTGGTAGTTCATAGTAAAACCACTACCTGCAATACCCGATAAGAATATATGAGTACTATTATCTTTTGATGCTTTTATATTTGATTCAGATGATACAAAATCACTATATTTAGTATTCTCATAAGAATAAGTTTCCTTTAAAGTATCTTCGCCAACCTTTATAGAACCACCACTATAACTATTAGATATTTCATCTTGTACTGCACCAGAAATTCCACCAACACGAATAAAATTACCCCAAATAGCTTTTGTAAATCTGCCGTTGGCACCTTCGTGTTTACAATTAATTTCGATATCCACAACTGCAGAACATCTATCAACATTAACATTTGATACTCCTATCAAGCCACCTATATTGGCTTCACCTAATGTTTGTTGATTTTTACTATCATCAATTATTCTATATCCCGCAATAGCACAATTCTCTATCTTTGCGTTTGTTTCATTATTATAACCATAGGCGATACCAACTAGCCCACCTAAGGCATAAGCACCAGCTCCATCTGTATTTTCAGTAGATCGTGTAATAATAGCATTTTGAGTACTGTATAGAATAGCATTCTTTAAATTAGCACCCACAGTAACGCCAAACAAGCCTACTGTAAAACTCTTCGAATTAATTTTCAATTCTTGAATTTTATAGCTTTGTCCATCATATGTACCACCAAACCAAGTATAAAGAATTGCATTGTAGCTGCCTGCAGAAGAAGTACTTTGTCCTGAAATTGGTACAAAATTTTCAATATCTTTAGCATTCAAATCATGTGATTGTTTAAATACATAATTCTTCGCAACACTATTTCCTGCATCACTTGAACTTTGATTTCCAGTACCATTTGGAATTGTTGTATACATCAAATAATTAAATTTTTGATAATTGGATATATCTACTAAATTCTTAGAACTACTATTTGATGAATTCCAGTTGATATATTGAAGTTGATCAGCACTTCTTACTTCATAAGGATTATTATCTAAACCTGGTTGTCTATTAATGAACTGTTGAGCATCAGAATCGCTTGTAGTTAATGTTGTATTAAAATATATTGCATTCGCAAAGAATGGAGAAATTGTAAAACTATATTTTTTACCATCTAAAGTTAATTCAATATTCCCATTTGGATTTTCACCTTTTAAATAGATATAACTTTTACTATTATCAGTTGTAGTTGTAAATGGGAAGAACTGAATATGTGGCATTTGACGCTCTAACTGGGTTTTAACTGTTTCGTTATACTTTCCAACAGAATAATCTAAATTAGTAAATTTTTGAGTTTCATTGTTAATATTTACACCCTTACCATAGTAAAAACCATAGCCATATTCTGTTATTACACCACCATCATCATGTTGCGTACATAAGTTAGAACTATAAGCTAAATTGCCATAAGAAGAACCAATATAAGTAATCTTATAACCGTTGTTTGAACCATATTCCTCATGTTCCCAATAGAAAACACCAACAACACCAAGTTCTGGTTTTACTTGCCATTCTCCATAATGAATTAATTTGTCATCACTATCCTTAACAATAGCTCTATAAGGATAATTAATTTCCTTTTCATTTAAGCTAGTAGTTAAATCATGGTATTTAGAAGTAAGCGCAATACTACTTCCATTTAACGCAACTAATTCTTCATAAATCTTATTAATACCACTAGTTTCGTTTGATCCATCGAAAGAATATAAATTGTCTATATAGCTAAAACTACCACCGTGTAAGTAATAAGAGTTATTAACAGTACCACCACCAAAGTTAGGCGCAAAGTTATAAGTCTTAGAACCATTACCTGAAGAAATCAAAGAAGTAGCACAATATGAATTATTAATAGTTCCGGTATTATATCCTGCAAAACCAGATATCTTTGTATCACCATCTGGTGCCTTACTTTCAATTAAAGAAATACCATAAGTATTATCAATAATACCCTCATTATAACCAACAAAAGATCCTGCATAAGCAGTTGCTGTATTCATATCAATACTTAGTTTAGGCAAATCAGCAGCGCTATTAGTGATAGAACCATTTACAGAGTTATAACCTACTAAACCACCAATATATACATGAGAATTACGATAACCATAAATCTTGCCCTTTTCACCAGCTAAGTAATATCCTGCAATAGCACTATTATCAATAAGGCCATCATTGTAACCAACAAGCACACCAAAATAAGCTTCTTGGTTAGAACTAATTGGTTCCTTTCTTGTCACATTATATGAAGAACCATTAATCGCATATTGAGTAGCAACCACAACATCCTTAATAGTTCCACTATTATAGCCAAATAAGCCTATATAAGAACCTGATATAGTTCTAAAGTTAATATTATTAATCTCAAAAGAACCACCCTTATAAGTGCCAATAAAAGAATTATCCTTTGTTTCACCAATTGGGACTTGATGAGTAACATTCATCTTATTAGTACCAAAATTAGTCCACTCATAAGCGGCATAATCCATCTTTCTCTCTTGAGTATAAGTAACACTACTACCAAGAATCTTACGATAATCCTTATATAAAACAGCTAAATTATTTAAATGACGTGGCGATCTAATATAAACATTATTTGGAACCTCTGGCACAGTATCACTTTCAACTGCATTATGACCAAAATGAGGATTATAGTGAAAAGTCTTTGTACCGCTATCCGTACTTATCTCACACTTTTCATAAAAGTCTTTGATAGCTGTATCTTTATCTGTTATATCAATTGGATAAACACGATAAGTAACATTGCCCTTTGTCACCGGATAGTAATTAGATGAGAAATTAACACTATTTCCATTAACTTTAAAAGATTGGCCTGAAACTATATCGCTTTCTCTAAACGCAACACCATATCCATCGCCTACAATATCATTCTTATCATTTAAAGAGTTCTCAACGTTAGCACCATCAAAACCATAGACTTCCCTATTACCAACCTTATATTTCTCATAATAAACTAAAGAACCAGGTGCAAACTCAGCTGTCCAGTCACCAAAGTGTTTCATGCCAATTAACTTATGATAATTATAAGAAGTTAAAGAAGTACCCATTAACTTATAAGGATAAGAACTAATACCTGATAATTTGAATTCACTTCCTAAATTAGCAGTTAATTCATTATAAGCTTCACCTACAGCATTATTTCCTTCACCCTTTAGATAATAAAGATTACTGTAATTACTAGCACTCTTAACAGTTGCATAATAAAGAGAACTATCTGTTTTATTAATATCTAATTTAATACCTGGATAACCATTAATAGATCTAGTGTTATCTAAATATCCTTTAGCGATAACAGTATATGAATTTGTAATTTCATTTACATTACCAAACACTAGGCCTGCAAGCTTAGCATCATTGCTTCCATCGGTTCCCATAAAACCAGCACTATAAGCATTAGAAATATTAATGGTTCCGTTGCCCTCACCAACTAAACCACCAATTGTATTACCATACAAGTAACAATCACTATATGCTCTATTGATATTTAAAGTACCAGTATTCTTACCTACTAGCCCACCAGTAATAGCATTATTATTACTTAAACCGATATTAGTGGCTACAAAAGAAGAATTAATATTTAAAGTACCATTATTTAAGCCAACTAAACCACCAGATACTTCTTGTCCATAAATCCATCTAACAGCCTCTAAATTATATTTACTATTGATATTAGTTGGAATATCAATAGTATTATCCAAATAAATACCACAATTTGTAATAGTTACTTTAGCACCATTAATAGTGCTAATCAAACCACCAACAACATTACTATTACCACAAACTCTTTCACCAGTCATATTCAAATCAGTAATAGTTAAATCATGATCAACTGTATTAAATAAACCACTTCTACTAGCAAGTTCCTTAATAGTAAAGCCTTTACCATCAAAAGATTTTAAATTACTATTAACAATTCCCTTAAAACAAGGAACCATAGATTTATTAACATTACCAGTATTACTTATTCTATTAATAGAAATACTTCCATTTATATAAGAATCCTTATAAGCAACACTAAACTTACCATCCTTATTAAAATCAATATCATTTAATAGTAATGCTTTTGAATAATCCTGATATACACCACTCTCACTATGAAGATTCTGTAAATGACGACCATTAGAAATATAAGCAGTTTTCTTATCACCACCATTATCTTTTCTATCCGCAAAAATACTATTACCTAAAGTTGTCTTATCATAACAAATAACAGTACCTTCATCACATTTTGTGTTAGTAGTTAAAGTAATATCATCACCAGGTGTTAAACCTTTAAAAATATTCTTAAATCTCTTACTCTCGCTACTTAAATCATCCATTAAGAAATCAAAAGTATAATTATTGCCAACATTACTAATCTTATAGTAATCCTTATTAATTTCATTATTACTACCGCCATTAATTGAATATGAAGCTACCTCAGTAACTGGATCATAGTTATAAATTATTTTATGACCATGTTCATCCCTAAACTCAAAAGTAAAAGTAACAGTCATCTTATCAACGCCAGGACCAATTCTACCCTTAACAATAGCTCTATTTACTTCTTCCTCAGAATAAATCTTAGCACTTGAAATGGTTATAGTTCTGGTAGTACTACCAGAACCTGGAGTACTGCCACCATAATAGCCAAGCTTTGCACCCTTCTCTAAACGGATTTGTTTCAATCTATAATTACTTAAATAATCATTTTCAGAACTATATTCACTCGCAACATCGATTAAATCCTCACTATAATAAACCGCATAAACAAAAGGAACAGTTAACTGTGGTGTTTGATCAGCTTCATATTTTGCATAAGGCATAAATTCAATAACGAAATGACCATTCTTTAAAGAATCATCAATCACATTATCCCCAATTAACTTTTCTAATTGATTAATATTCGCACTAGTAAAATAATAAATTGCATTCTCATTTATCGCATTATTATCTACAGTATTATCATAATCACCAGGAATCTTACCCAACTTTTTAATATAATCAGCCTTACCATAAGGATCATAAGCATCACTTAAACCACTTGTATATAATTCACTCAATCTATTTTGAACAGCTGTATAAATAATCTCAGCCTTATCATCCAATTCCATCTGTCTTAGATTTTTCTTTATTGTAAAAACACCTGGAACAGCCAACGCAAAAAGGATAACCAAAATAGTTATTGTTAGTAATGTTTCTGTTAATGTAAAACCCTTATTCTTCTTATTCATAACTAAAACAGTAGTATCTCTCCTACTACTAAATATTTTAACACACGATATTAACCATATAGTTATATTTATCATTGATTTTTATATTTTTTTGTAGAATAATAATTATAGAGGGTAATACTCAAAAAAGGAGAAAAACTAGAAATGAACAAATCAAACAAAAAAGGTTTTACATTAGCTGAATTACTAATCGTTGTTGCTATCATTGCTGTATTAGTTGCTATTGCAATTCCTGTATTCACTGCACAATTAGAAAAGTCAAGAGAAGCAGTTGATGCTGCTAACATTAGAGCTAAGTATGCTGAATTGATGGCAGATGGTATAACTGGAACTGTTGGAAAAAATGAAGATGGTTCCGCTAAAACATACGAAGTCACTCTAGAACAAGAAAGAGATGAATGGCAAACTGCTGATTTAAAAAACGGATTAGATAAGATTATGACACTTACTGGAGAACCTAAAAAAGGTAAAAAAGCTACATTATCATATAATTCTAACCAAACTGGAAAAGAAATTATTACTTGTACATTTGAATCATAATTGTTAAAACAAAGTAAATTTATATTTTTATAAGATAATTAAAACACTATTGACCATTTAACTCTCAATAATTGGTCAATAGTGTTTTTTTAGATTTACAACTTTAGTTTTACTTATGTTATTTACATCCGAATGAAAAACATAGGATATATAAATATTAAACTATAAAAAATACTGTCGCAAACAACATTCCAAATATAAATCCACCTAAATGAGCTTTCCAACCTACACCAGGCATAAAATTAAATGATAAGTTAATAAGTATAGTTACCATTAAAGATCTATTACCAAGTACTGCTGAAATGCCTCCTAGCATTAATATAAGTTTTATTTCAAATGCTAATAAACCATATATACCACCAGATAAACCACCACTTATACTTATATCATTCCCAATAAACAAAGCACATATATTTCCTACTATAATTGATCCTAATATAAGTATTAGAAACTTACTGTGTCCTAATAACATTTCAATATAACAACCTAAATTATACATACAGTATAAATTCATTAATAAATGGCCTAGACTCATATGTACAAACCCAGCAGTTAGTAATCTATATAATTCTTTCTTGGCATATAAAGGTTTAATTAAAGCTCCACACTTTTGTAAAGCTATATCTTCACTATCTTCTTTCATTAATTGAAATTCTCTAATGAAATTTAAAATACAGATAGCGATAATAATAAATGTTATATAACTATTTCCAAACATAATAAATTAATTACTAAACACTATACTGTGTTCAGGGTGAGGTAAAGGTTTATTATTACAACTATACATAATAGAGTAACCAATTGTATTTGTATAATTTCCTTTATTTTTCCAAGCGTGCAAAGCATACGTTCCCGCTTGTAATTATGTAGTAGTTCCATCCAAATGTTTTATTACATCTAACGGTAGATATTCTTCCTTATCAAAGATATCATTGACTTTACCTTTTTCCTGGAAATCTAATTGTAATTCAGCATAATAAGCTCTAACATTGGCCACATCAGCAGCAACTCTTACATTATGTAATTGTTTAGTAAATACTGGTATAGCTATTGCTACTAGTACTGCAACAATTGCTACAACAATAAGTAGTTCAGCTAAAGTAAATCCTTTTCTATTTGTTTGTTTCATGGTCTTATTTGAATCCTTTCTATATATGTGCACATATTATTGTCATCATTATATTCTAAGAACACTCCATTTAGTATAGGGTTGCTCATAGATACAGTAAATCTAGTTTGTTCATTAAAGATAAGCTTTCTAATACATTCATCTATGTCTCTTCCAATAATAGAATCAAAAGGACCACACATACCAACATCAGTTATAAAAGCTTTTCCATCAATTATTTGTTCATCAGCTGTTTGAATATGAGTATGAGTACCAAGTACAGCATTAATCTTATTCTTATAATATTCAAAGAAAACTCTTTTTTCAGCTGTTGTTTCAGCATGATAATCAACGATATATAAATCAATATTCTTAGATAAAGTATCTTTTAAGATCTTATCCATCGCATTATAAGGATTAGTTGCATATTCTTCTTGCATAACTAAGCCCAATAAATTAACAACACAAATCTTCTTGCCTTTACATTTAAAGATACGATAACCTTTACCTAGGTTACTGATATGGTTATAAGGACAAACCAACTTATTCATTTCATCTAAATGATCAATAATTTCTTTCTTAGAAAAAGTATGATTTCCCATTGTAATACAATCAATACCATAAGACATAAATTCATTATAGATCTTAATAGTCAAACCCTTACCATGAGCAGCATTTTCACCATTAACAATAATGAAATCAGGTTGATATTTGTCTTTCAATGAAGGCAAAAAGTCGCGAATTACTTCGCGACCTCTTTTACCAACAATGTCTCCTAAAAATAAAATCCTCATTATTTAGCAATTTCGTTAGCACGCATCTCACGAATAACTGTAACCTTAATTTGACCAGGATAAGTTAATTCATTTTCGATGCGATCCTTAATTTCTCTAGCAAGCAATGTACACTTACTATCATTTACTTTATCAGGTAAAACCATAACTCTGATTTCTCTACCAGCTTGAATAGCGAAAGCCTTATCAACTCCATCAAAGTCGTTGGCAATCTTTTCAAGATTCTCAAGTCTTTCAATATAGTTTTCCATACCCTCGTATCTTGCACCAGGTCTAGCAGCACTTAAAGTATCTGCAGCAGCAACAAGATAAGAAATAATACCTGTAGGTTCCTTATCACCATGGTGAGCTTCAATAGCATTTATAACTACTTCATTTTCACCATACTTCTTAGCTAATTTAGCACCAAGCTCAACGTGTGTTCCTTCTTGTTCAAAGTCAACAGCCTTACCGATATCATGTAATAAACCAGCTCTTTTCGCAAGATTTTGATTTAAACCAAGTTCAGCAGCCATCATACCTGCGAAAGCAGCAACTTCCATAGAATGCTCTAAGCCATTTTGGCCATAAGAATATCTATATCTTAATCTACCAATAAGCTTAACCAATTCTTTGTCCATTCTACCAATCTTTAATTTGAAACAAGCTTCTTCACCATATTTCATGATGTTTTCATCCATTTCCTTAGAAACCTTATTAACTACATCCTCAATTCTACCTGGTTGAATACGACCATCTTTAATTAAGAATTCTAGTGCAAGTCTTGCAGTCTCTCTTCTAATTGGATCAAAACAAGAAATTGTAATAGCCTCAGGAGTATCATCAATAATTAGATCAACACCAGTAGCTTGTTCAATAGCTCTAATATTTCTACCTTCTCTACCGATGATTCTACCCTTCATCTCTTCATTTGGTAATGCTACTACAGAAACTGTTCTATCAATACTCTCTTCTTGAGAATATCTTTGAATAGCAGTGGCAATAATTTGACGAGCCTTCTCCTTAGCTCTTAGCTTTGCTTCTTCCTCTTGTTCATGGATATAGCTAGCTACCTCATTCACCATCTTCTTTTCAACAGCTTCCATTAGTTCATCATGAGCCTCTTGTTGACTCATGTTAGAAACACGCTCCAAAAGCGCAATTTGACCATCAATCCTAGATTGAAGTTCAGCTTCCATTCTATTTAATTGGGCAGTCTTGTCATCAACTTTCTTTAGCTTTTGATCAAGACTCTTTTCCTTAGCATTCAAATTCTCATCACGAAAATTTAGAGAATCCTCTCTTCTAAGGATCTTAGCTTCTTGATCTTGCAATTCTGATTTTCTTTCTTTAATTTCTTTCTCAGCTTGAAGTTTCAATTCATAAGCTTGCGTCTTGCTATCAAGAACAGCTTGCTTTAAAGTGTTCTTAGCTTGTTGCGCAGCCTCTTCTAAGACTTTCTTAGCCTCTTCCTTAGCCTTATTTAAATGTGACTTGTTCACAAAGAACATAATCACAACACCAGCTAATAGACCTAAGATACCAAATAAAACGGAAGCAAAGTTAAATTCTATCATAACTTTTCCTCCTATTACTTTATTAATCGTGGAATAAATCCTTAATAATTATAAGATAATTGACAAATTTTCACAATGGAGATTTTTAAGCCTGCAAACCACCTAAATCAATCTTATAAATTAATTTCTCAGAACTCCTATTATCAAGAAACATCATCATATAAATTGGCAGATAAATTCTATTATCTTCTACCTCAACATTGTTATCACAAAAGATAAAAGCTTCATCTATCATATAATCATCATTACTTAAGATATTATTTAAAGCGGAATGTTTCTTATAACTCTTTCCTGACTTAATTTCGATTGGAAGCACCTTACCCTTATATTCAACCACAAAATCTAATTCACCTTGTTTCTTGCTATTGAAATAATATAGTTTAAAGTTCTTACACAATAGCTCTTGTGCGCAAACATTCTCAAACAAAGCTCCATTATTGATGTTAGGATTCTTATTCAATATAGCAATCTTAACGTCATTAGAATAATTTGAAGTCAACAAACCTACATCACCATAGAACAATTTAAAAAGACTTCTATTCTCGCTTATTATTAAGGGAACTGTAGGTTCACTAACGTTATATACAGGAATAGCTACCCCAGCATCCTTTAACCATAAGAAACTATTTTCCAGTCTATCAAAAGAAACGTTCTTACTAATATTAGAAAATTTAAAACGCTTATTCATTTGATTTAATTGACCAGGCATCGAATCAAAGATTTCTCTAATCTTTAACTTATAATTATTTTCATACTTAGTAAAATCAATTCTATATAAATCTAAAATCTTCTTATGTACAGTGCTCACCATAGATAAATCATTAGTATCGATATAAGTTGCAACAGCTTCTGGCATACCACCAATAATCAAATATAAGTAAAATAAGTCCATCATCTTCTTATGAACAAATTCATCTACTGTTTTTCTATTATCAAAACAATCCTTAAGTAAATCTATAATTTCTTGTTTTATTCCTAAAGCTTTAGAAAACTCTTCAAAACATAAAGGATACATATCATGAACACTCATATATCCAACTGGAGCAGATCTTAAATCATTGATTTCAACACCTAATAAAGAACCACTTAAAATAAACTTATAACGTCCATCTTCTACTAAAAATTTAATCTTAGTGATAATATCCTTACATTCTTGCACTTCATCAAGAAAAAAGATTGTCTTATAAGGTTCTAACTTTTCATTAGTTGTAAGACTTAATCTCATAATAAAATCATTGGTGTTTATAGAGTTATTTAATAATTCTATAAACTCAGGATGCTCAATAAAGTTTAACTCAACAAAAGGATAAGAACTTTCCTTTAAACACTCACGAATTATATAGGTTTTTCCAACTTGCCTAATTCCTCTTAATAAGAAAGCATCTTTACCATTTTCTATCCAATTGTTAATTGTTCCTTTAATTTTTCTTTCAAACATTATTTAACTTTTTATTAATAACCTTACATCTTTTTTTACAAAAACACATTCCATACAACAAAACTTTAGTTCTATCTTGATTTAAAAGATAGTCTGAATATCTTTTATCATCAATTTGTTTTAATGCCTTTAGACATAATTCTTCCATTTCATTAATATTTTTTGTAAATTTAAACTCAACAATAATACCAGCATCTGGATCATCAGTCTCAATAATGATATCTGCAAACCCCTCACCAGCTTCCACATTAGATTTTACAAGCCAATTTGCATTTCCGGCTAAAATGCCAATCATTAAATTATGATAGGAATTCTCTTTTTCTTTATTATCAAAAACACTAATAGAATTGCTTAATAGTCTATTTAAATAATTCTCAACAGTATTTGTATCTCCATATTCAAAAGCCTTCCAAAAAGCCTCTAAATCGCTTGTATTAGAGAATATTTTATCTTTAAACCATTCTTGAATTTGACCTACAAAAACTTCCTTAATTTCTCTATTAGGAATCATCAATTTATAAGTTCCATCAATATTGTTATCCTTGAAAGTTAAATAACCTGTTGTAAACAAAACACTCCAAAGATTATCTATACTATTATCAATTTCATCGTAAGTTAAATCTAAACGAATCTTCTTTTCAATAGTTTGTCCTTCAATTAATCTTTCAATCTCATCTCTTGTTGTTTTATCAGCTTTATCAATAAATCTTTTAACCAAATCATTCCCACTAGTATTAATCCAATAACTTTCAGGAAAAGCATTTATATCATCTTTGATTCTATCAACATAGTTAATAACATCCCAAGGACAATAGATATTTGCATTACCAAAACGATATCCATCATACCACTGTTTACATTCATCAAGTTTGCATTCTAGATTATAATATTTAAGCATTTCTTTAACTTCTTCATCAGTAAAGCCAAACATTTCATCAAATCTAGAATCTGTAATTGAAAGAGTTTTAAAATTATTAACACCTGTAAAAATACTTTCTTTAGATACTCTTAAACAGCCTGTTAACACTGCAAATTCTAATGCATCATTAGTTTTTAAAGAGTCACCAAACATGCCTCTTATTAAAGAAACCATTTCTTTATAATAACCATGATTATATGCTTTATCTAAAGGTACATCATATTCATCAATTAAAATTACTGTTCTTTGGTTATGGTATTTACATAGCAATTCAGACAAAGTCTTTAAAGATCTTAATAAAATTTTTTCATCCATCACAAAGGCACCATTAACCATATTTGTAATAGCTTTGTAACTATTTTTTTCATCTATCGTTATATTATCAGCATCTAATAGATAAGAAAAACGCTTAGCTTCATAACTAACTACATTTATAAGCCTATCTTTTGCTTCTGTAAAACTTAATCCATCAACATTTTTTAAAGTAATAAAAATTACAGGATACTTGCCTAAATACTTAGTACATAATTCTTTATTACTAGAAACATATAAACCATTAAATAAAGAAGGATTAGTATCAACATCAAAGAAATACTTAAGCATACTCATATTAAGAGTCTTACCAAAACGACGAGGACGAGTAAATAAGTTTACTTTGCTTATATTATCTATTAATTGTTCTATAAATTTTGTTTTATCTACATAATAAAAATTATTAGTACGTAACTCTTCAAAATTTTCATATCCAATAGGTAATTTTAATTGTAAACTCATCTTTTAATCCTTAATCTTTCTTATATTATTTTACCATTTAAAAAGAGACATGGCTAAGCCACATCTCTTACAACATAATCATCATTATCAACATCAACCAAGATTTTCTTACAATCCGGATTAGCGATTACAAATCTAGCTAACTTAGACTCAACCTCTCTTTGAATATGACGTTTCATAGGTCTAGCACCAAAGTTTGGATCAAAGCCTTCCTTAGAAATCTTATCAATAGCCTTATCAGAGAATGATAATTCAACATCATTGTCCTTCATTCTATTAACTAATTGATTGATAAACTTCTTAGCGATATCCTTGATAACTGATTCATTCAATGGATTAAAGATAATAATCTCATCAATACGGTTTACAAACTCAGGCTTAAAGGCATTCTTAATAGCTATATCATATTCTTTAGCCTTCTTCTCTTTATCTGGTTCAAACGCAAACTCAGAACCTAAGTTAGAAGTCATAATAATTACAGTATTCTTAAAATCGACTGTAACACCCTTAGAATCGGTAATACGACCATCATCTAGTATTTGTAACAAGATATTAAAGACATCAGGATGAGCCTTCTCAATCTCATCTAATAAGACAATAGAATAAGGTTTTCTTCTAACAGCCTCAGTCAATTGGCCACCCTCTTCATATCCTACATAGCCAGGAGGAGCACCAATTAATCTAGACACTGAGAACTTTTCCATATATTCAGACATATCGATACGAACAATCTTGTTTTCATCATCAAACAATTGTTCAGCTAATGCCTTAGCAACCTCAGTCTTACCAACACCAGTAGGACCCAAGAACAAGAACGAACCTATTGGTCTATTGATATCACCAATATTAGCCTTATTTCGTAGGATGGCATCAGTAACAAGCTTCAAGGCATCATCTTGTCCCATGACCCTTTCTTTTAAGATATCATCAAGCTTTAACAACTTATCTCTTTCAGTCTTTAATAGCTTTGTAGTCTCAATATGAGTCCACTTAGAAACAACCTTGGCAATAGCCTCTTCATCAACAACTTCTGACAACATTCTGCCGTTCTTATCAGCTTCCTTAGAAGCCTTAATCTTAGCCTCTAAACTAGGAATAGTAGAAAATTTTAATTCTGAAGCCTTTGCATAATCACCAGCCTGCTCGGCATTTGTATAATCAAGTTTAGCCTTCTCTAAGTCTTCTCTTAAAGTCTTACTTTGAATTAGTTCCTTCTTCTCATCCAACCACTTAGCATGCAAAGTATTATATTTTTCATTAACTTCCTTCAAATCTTCTTGAAGATCAGCCAAACGCTTCATGGCCTTTTCATCATCCTTTTCCTTCTTCAAAGAAACTTCTTCAATTTCCAACTGTTTCTTCTTATGCTCAAGTTCATAAAGCTCAGTAGGCATAGAATCCATATCAACTCTTGTAGAAGCACAAGCCTCATCAATCAAGTCAATAGCCTTATCTGGAAGGAATCTATCTGTAATATAACGATTAGATAATACAGCTGAAGCGATAATAGCCTCATCCTTAATAGTTACACCATGATGAGCCTCAAATCTATCCTTTAGACCTCTTAGAATAGATATAGTCTCTTCAACACTTGGTTCATCTACGGTAACCTTTTGGAAACGTCTTTCTAGTGCTGCATCCTTTTCAATATATTGTCTATATTCATCAAAAGTAGTAGCACCAATACACTTTAACTCACCACGAGCCAACATTGGCTTTAGCAAATTAGCAGCATCCATGGCGCCACTGCTCTTACCAGCACCGACAAGATTGTGAATCTCATCAATAAACATGATGACTTGACCATCTTTATCCTTAACAGCTTTAAGTACTGACTTTAATCTTTCCTCAAATTCACCTTGATACTTAGCACCAGCAATCAAAGAACCTAAGTCTAGTTCATATAGTTCCTTATCCTTTAAAGAAGCAGGAACATCACCATTAAAGATACGCCATGCCAAACCTTCTACAATCGCAGTCTTACCAACACCTGGTTCACCAATAAGAACTGGATTATTCTTAGTCTTACGAGACAATATTTCAATTACTCTTCTTATCTCCTCATCTCTACCGATGACAGGATCAATCTTACCTTCTTTGACATCAATAACTAGATTTCTACCATACTTTTCTAGTGGATTGATGTTGTTTTCATCATTTTGATTATTGATCATAGTTGTTCCCCTTTCTTTATTAATCTTATCTATAAGATCTTTCTTATTAAATTTAATATGCTTTCTTAATTCTTTAGTAAATGAAGAATTATTAAACAATTCTTCCACAAATAAGTCCAAAGCACCCAAGTATTTATCGCCCTTTTCCTTCGAAAGTTTTAACGCCTCATTATAGCTTTCATATAAATATCTACTAATGGAAGGATCATTTGTAGAATTATTACTAGGAAGACTATTAAGAGAATTATTAGTAACATTAATCAGCTCATTAACATCACACTTTAATTCGCTAAGAATCTTTCTAATATCATCATCATCAAGATAAGCCTTAAACATATGCTCATCACATATCTCTGGATTATGATAATCCTTACAGATATTCAAAGCTTTAATTAAGATTTTCTGTAATTTTTCAGTCGTCTTCTCTAATTCCATAATTCTCCTTTCTAGCACTTTAACTACAAGAGTGCTAATACACCTTATTTTTAAAGTAAGGAATTACCCTTACTTAAAAGATTTCTTAAACTTATCAAACACTGATTCCTTACCAGACTTACCCTGTAACTTAGTATAAAGTTCCTTTTCCTCTCTACTTAACTTAGTAGGAATAACAACCTTAATCACACAGTATTGATCACCAACCGCATTAGTTCTAAGTGACTTAACACCATAACCCCTTAAACGTAACTTTTGACCAGGTTGAGTACCAGCTGGAATATTTAATTCACATTCGCCATTACAAGTAGGCACATCAATTGTAGTACCAAGGGTTGCATCTACTGCCGAAATAGGTACTTCAACATAAATATCATTGCCCTCTCTTACAAAAAAGTCATGTGACTTAACAATAATTTCAATATACAAGTCACCATTATCACCACCGTTATAGCCTCTTTCACCATAACCTGCAACTCTTACTTGTTGACCTGTTGAAATACCTGCAGGAATCTTAATCTCTACGGTTTCTATCTTAGTTTCATAACCTGCACCACCACATTCAGGACACTTATTAGTAATCGTCTTACCACTGCCATTACAATCAGGACAATCAACAACTGACTGCATCATACCAAATGGTGTACGCTTAGCACTTGTCACCTTGCCACTACCATTACATCTAGGACATGTCTTAATATCACTAGCTGACTTAGCACCAGTACCGTTACATCTAGGACACTTACGATCTACTGATACTTTAATAGTCTTAGTAGCACCTTTGACTGCCTCTAAGAATTCAATAGACATTTGAACATATTTGTTCTCACCTTTAATTGGACCACTTTGTCTAGAAGAGCCTCTACTAAAGCCTCCAAAACCACCCATGCCTCCCATGAATTGAGAGAAGATATCACCTAAATCGTCAAAGCCTCCTGAGAAATTAGAGAAGCCACCTTGTCCCATATTACCTTCAAGACCATCAAAACCATAGTTATCATATATCTGCTTCTTTTGATCATCAGATAGTACTTCGTAGGCCTCATTTATTTCTTTAAACTTCTCTTCAGCATCCTTAGCCTTATTTACATCAGGATGATACTTTTTGGCCAATTTACGATAAGCTTTTTTTATTTCATCAGCACTAGCACCCTTAGAAACACCTAGTACCTCATAATAATCTCTTTTTGCCATATTTATATCACCTTCCTTGTATGTTCAAAGAAGGAATTGCTTCCTTCTTTATAATATTAGTCTTTCTTTGTAAAGTCTGCATCTACTACATCATCTGCAGAATCACTGCTTGGACCTTGTTGACCTTGTGCTTGAGCTTGTTGGTACATAGCTTCAGACATAGCTTGAGCTGCCTTTTCAAGCTCATCTAACTTAGTCTTTAAAGTAGCATAGTCATTTTCATCAACAGCCTTTTGAAGTTCATCTCTTAACTGCTTAACTTGCTTCTTTTGATCCTCAGTAACATTAGGATTTTCAGCCTCTAGAGTTTGATCGATTTGAGCAATGAAACCTTCAGCTCTATTCTTTAATTCGATCTCTTCCTTACGCTTTTCATCAGCATCCTTGTTATCTTCAGCCTCTTTTACCATTCTATCGATTTCTTCATCACTTAAACCATTAGGATTAGAAATTGTAATATCTTGAGACTTGTTAGTAGCCTTATCAGTAGCTGATACATGAACGATACCATTAACATCAATATCGAACTTAACTTCAATTTGTGGAACACCACGTCTTGCTGGTGCGATACCAGTTAATTGGAAGTTACCAAGAGTCTTGTTGTCATTAGCCATTGGTCTTTCACCTTGTAATACATGGATATCAACAGCTGGTTGGTTATCAGCAGCAGTTGAGAAGATTTGTGACTTACTTGTAGGAATTGTTGTATTACGTGGAATCAATACAGTCATAACACCACCTAATGTTTCAATACCCAAAGACAATGGAGTAACATCTAGAAGTAATACATCATGAGGATTTTCACCACCTAAGATACCACCTTGAATTGCGGCACCCATAGCTACTACTTCATCTGGGTTAACAGACTTGTTAGGTTCCTTACCTAATTCTTTCTTAACAGCTTCTTGAACAGCAGGAATTCTTGTTGAACCACCAACTAGTAATACTTGATTCAAGTCATTAGGACTTAAGCCAGCATCCTTTAAAGCTTGTTTTACTGGAACTACTGTTCTATCAACCAAGAACTTAGTCATCTTATCGAAGTTAGCTCTTGTTAAATCTGTTTCAAAGTGTAATGGACCAGATTGATTAGCTGAAATGAATGGTAGAGAGATATGAGCTTGTAAAGTTCCGCTTAAATCTTTCTTAGCCTTTTCAGCAGCTTCCTTCATTCTTTGAAGAGCCATACGATCAGCCTTCAAATCAATATTGTATTGTTTCTTGAACTCATCAGCCATCCAATCAACAATAACATTATCGAAGTCATCACCACCTAAATGGTTATCACCAGCAGTAGCTAAAACTTCAAATGTACCTTCTGACATATCAATGATAGATACATCAAATGTACCGCCACCTAAGTCGAATACTAGAACCTTTTGTTCCTTATCAGTCTTATCAATGCCGAAAGCTAAAGAAGCAGCTGTTGGTTCATTGATAATTCTTTCTACATCTAAACCAGCAATCTTACCAGCATCCTTAGTTGCTTGACGTTGAGCATCATTGAAGTAAGCAGGAACTGTAATAACAGCCTTTGTCACTGGTTCGCCAAGATATTCTTCAGCATATTTCTTTAAGTATTGAAGAATCATAGCACTGATTTCTTGTGGTGTATATGTCTTACCATTTGCATGAATCTTTTCACTAGAACCCATTAATCTCTTTACTGAAGATACTGTATCCTTATTTGTAACTGCTTGTCTTTTTGCAGCTTCACCAACTACGATTTCACCATCCTTGAATGCTACTACAGATGGAGTTGTTCTATTACCTTCTGGATTTGTGATGACCTTAGCTTCGCCACCTTCCATAACACTAACACAACTGTTTGTTGTACCTAAGTCAATACCAATAATTTTACTCATTTTTCATTTCCTCCTAAATTTATTCGCTAATCTTTACCATCGCAGCTCTTAATACGCGATCCTTTAACATATAACCTTTTTGTAGTACTTCAATTACTACACCAGGTTCAACTCCCTCTTTCTTTTCAACCATAATTGATTGTTCGAAATTAGGATCAAATTTTTTATTCAAACAATCTATTTCTTCAACACCCTCATCCTTTAAAGATTTGATTAGTTGATTATAGATCATTTCAACACCCTTATTTAATTGCGATTCGCTATCATCACTTGCAGCCATCGCTCTTTCTAGATTATCAATAGCTGGAAGGATTCCCTTCGCAAAACTTTGTATACGATACTTTTTATTTGTATCTGCTTCATTTTGAAGTCTTTTCTTCACATTCTCCGTATCAGCATAAGCCTTAGCATAAGCATTCTTCAAACGATCAACTTCACTTTTCAGTTCGTCGATTTCATTTTGAAGCTTAACCTCAATTGTCTCTACATCAGATTCGAGCCCAGATTCGAGCTCAGGGTTTGAGCCCCCAGATTCGAGGCCAGTATTTGATTCCTCAGTTTCCTTTACTTCTTCATTTAATTCTTTATTTTCTTCCATGAATTTCCTTTCTACTTGTAGATATCATCCAAAGCCTTAGAAATCAACGACATCAATGATAACACACGATTATATTCCATACGTCTTGGACCCATGACCATCAATTTACCAGTTTCTTTCTTAGAAAGCCTTACATCAGTAGTAACAATAGCCATATCATCCTTCCATATTAGTTCAGTACCCTTTGGCATAATAGCTGTAACTTGATTTTCACCATTGTCTTCTGCAACGATTTCCTTAATCTTATTGGGATCATCAAATATTTTGATTAGTTCCTTAAGCTTCTCGGTATCGGAGAATTCTGGCTGATACATCAAATTAGAAGTACCTGAAAAATATAACTTTTCACTCGCAAATCTTGTAAAAGCTCCAATAAACGCATTGAATAACATTTCATGACGCTTAACATTGCTTACAAGAATTGGTCTAATTGACTCTAACTTTTCTTTTAAATCAGATATTTGTGTTCCCTTTAAGCGGTCATTTAAGATATCAGTACAAGTCTTGATATCATCAGCAGAAACACTATCCTTAAAGTTAAATGTCTTATTCTCTGTATGACCAGTGTTGGTCACAAAGACACAAACCGCTGTTTTATCATCTAATGGAAACAAGGCTATATGCTCAAGTGTTTGCAAGTTCGCATTAGGACCCAACACACCACTTGTAAGATTTGTCATATCCGATATCATTCTACATGACTGTTTCACACAATCTTCTACATTCATTGTTGAATCAGAGAAGATATTAGCAACTTCATATTTAACTTTATCATCAAGACCCTTGTCCAATAGATTCTCACAATAATACTTATATCCTTTATTGGAAGGAATTCTTCCGGCTGAAGTATGGGGCTTCTCAAGATAGCCCTCAGCTTCAAGGATAGCCATATCATTTCTAATAGTGGCACTAGAATAAGGTAAGTGATACTCCTCTACTAACGTCTTAGAGGCAACAGGCTCAGCAGTATTGATGAATTCATCAATGATAGCTTTTAATATTTCAATCATTCTTTGCGTCATCATATTTGCCACCTCCTTTAGCACTCTTATCTTTCCACTGCTAATATACTACCAACTTATTTAGCACTTGTCAACAACTAGTGCTAAATATTTTTAAAATTTTTTCATTTAAAAATCAAGGCCATTAAAACCTTGATTCATACTCATATTTCAATAACTAGGTTCTGGAATATCTATTCCTTCCTCCATTGCAGCTAATAACCATTCTCTTTTAGCGTCATTTGCGTTTTGTACAACTTCTTTTAAAGTATCACCGCAAGTTAAACAACCAGGTAAGTCAGGATAAGATGCAACATAACCGCCTTCACTTAGATCATTAATAATTTCCATATGATAATGTAAAGACGAATAATTTTCTATATTGATCATAAATTTAATCATCAAATAATTTTTAATTGTTTATTAACCTTTTAGTTTTTTAAAATATCAACTAGATTTCTTCTTTAAGAACATTTGGATAATCTTCTTCAAATTCTAATAAGAGTTCCTTGTTTGTGCATTCCTCAACTCGTACTTTTTTATACATAGGTGAAACATTACAATTTTCAATATCTACTTTACTATTACAAATATCCGAAATTGTAGTTTGAGGAACACCACTCATTTTACTTAATTTATAACGACTAATTTTTTGTTCTCTTAATAAATCATCGATTACCATATTAGTTATTTCATTCTGCCAATATTATATGGTCTATCGAAGTATTATCAATGAATGAGTAAAGAAAAAGCTGGAACAACCAGCTTCTTCATAATAGTTATTTAACTACACAATACTTAATTGTCTTATAACCCATGCCTTCATATTGGTCACAAGCTTCTAACAACAAGTCTTCATGTCCATAAGTACCTAAGTACTCGATATTGCCGATTGGTGATTTACCAAATAATTCATATTTCATATATTCAAATCCTCCTTTGAACAATTGTTATTTTAGAGAAATTCATATGAAATACAATAGGTTTTTTCATGAAAACGGTTCACATTTTCAAGAAAACGGTTTCATTATTTCTTTAGTTTTAAAATCACGTCCTTAGCAATCACATCAGGAATAAATTTAGAAATATCACCATTAAAAGAAGCTATTTCCTTAGCGATACTAGAACTCAAAAAAGACAATTCTGGTTTAGCTACAAACAAGCACGTTTCAATATCACTATTAAGCATCAAATTACTTGTAGCCTGAGCTAATTCATATTCATAGTCAGTAACCGCTCTAATGCCTCTTACAATAACCTTGCAGTTAAGTTCTTTAGCTTTATCGACAGTTAATCCATTAGAAGATACAACCTTCACATTAGGAATATGAGCAGTACACTTCTTAATAAATTCTATTCTCTCTTCAAGTGAAAAGGTACATACCTTAGACTTATTAACCATAATAGCTACATAAACTTCATCAAAAGTCTTAGCAGCCCTTTCAATAATATCTAAATGACCCATAGTAATAGGATCAAAAGTACCTGGATAAATTGCGTTAGACATCTTTCCTCCTATAATACAGCAACTTACTTATGCCATATTTCTTTTCCTTATATTTCTCGAAAGAAAATAATTCATCAGCTAATTCCTTTTCCTTCTTAACTTCTACTATTATTCTACAATTGTTGCTATAAAGATTTAAGCTATCAATTGTCTCAAATATTCTTTCATATTCTTCAAAGGCATATGGTGGATCTACAAATATATAATCAAACTTATCCTCTAATCTATTTAAACAAGATAAATAATCTAGATTATAGACTCTTCTATCTTCTTTAAACTTTGAAAGATTAGTTTTAATAACCTTCACTGCATCCTTACTTAAATCATTAAAGACAACATCCCTTGCCCCTCTTGATAAAGCCTCAATGCCAATAGAGCCACTACCAGAGAATAAATCTAAGAAAAGACTATCTTCTACATAAATAGAAGAAAACAAAGCTTCCTTAACCATATCCTTAGTAGGACGAGTAGCTAAAGAATCTAGTGTTAATAAAGTTGATCTTTTATATTTACCAGCAACTACGCGCATAATGACCTTCTACATTTAATAATCTCAGCTTCTGATAAGCCGATTGCGGTTAATGAGGCAACAAGTGAAGAACCACCAGAAGATACAAACAACAATGGTACACCAGTCAAAGGAATAATGCCTGATACACCACCTATATTTAAGACAAAGTGAATAAATAAATAGGCAAAAGTACCAACTAGAACAATCTTTCCTGACAATGATTGTGACTTATAAGAATAGCTAATTAACTTAAAGAAGATGATGCTATAACATATCATAATAGGAAGAAAACCCCAAATGATACCCATTTCTTCAACAATAATAGGCAAAATAAAGTCAGTAGTAGGGTTTGGGAAGTTCATATATTTATGAATAGATTGGCCATAACCCACTCCAAATAAGCCACCGGTAGCAAAAGAAACAAGACCCATAATCAAATGATAACCGGCATCATATTTATATTTAAAAGGATTATTAGCAGCTAAGAATCTACCTATCTGATAACTAGAAGAATGTTTCTCTAAGAATGTATTAGTAACTGGTAACATGATAATCACAATGGCTATAATCACAAAAAGAATCGCAATTAACATCCATTTTCTAATTTTATTTAGTTCTCTATATGGCACAATAAGTAACATAATAAAGCACATACCAAGCAATACAGTAGCACTACCCAAGTCTTTTTGAATGACTAAAATAATGCCAAATAATACAAGTGATTTTGCGATATAGACATAGGCATTCCAAAGATTATCCCTGTGACTATCTACTTCAAATATCTTAGCAGCATATAGTAACATAAAGACTTTCGCAAACTCTGATGGTTGCACAGATAAAGCACCTAATCTAATCCAGGCATAGGCACCATAGGTAGCTTTAAAGAAACGACAAGATAAAAGTAAAGCTACAACAGCCCAATATAAATAATTAAAATGCTTAAGTTCAAAAAAATTTAATAAGTCCATCCTGATCACAAGAACCATGCAAAAGATACCCGCAACACTAAATAGAATCTGTCGTTGGAAAGTTCTTGTTACGACACCAGTATCACCAGCACCCTCACCCATAGCAGCACTTGCTACCATGACTGAAGAATAGATTACAAGGATTAAAGTCACAAAAATAAGGGCCTTATCGCAATATGCCGGAAACATTTTAATTTTTTTAAATTTTCTTCTTGGTTTTTTCTTTTTCACAACCTAAATTTTAGCATACAAAACAATCTTAATCGTAATATAATTATTTACATGGTTATAAATAATGAAACAATAATTAAAGATGATAATCCTCTTATAAGAAAAAGAAGTGAGGATGTAAAACTTCCTTTATCAGATGAAGATAAAGAAATACTTTTGACTATGCATAAATATGTTGATGAATCAACAATAGATGAGATTGCTGAAGAAAAAAACTTAAGGCCAGCCGTTGGTATCAGTGCTGTTCAAATTGGTGTTCTTAAGAAAATGACATCAATCATCTTAAAAGATGAAAATGGTGACATCGAAACAGAATATGCCCTAGTTAATCCTAAAATTGTATCAAGTTCTATTGAAAAAGCTTATTTAAAAACAGGAGAAGGATGCTTATCAGTAGAAGATATACACAAAGGCTATATCTATAGAAGTGCAAGAGTTAAGGTTAAAGGATATGACTTATTAACTGACTCAAATGTCGAAATAAAAGCTAGTGGTTATTTGGCAATTGTCCTTCAACATGAACTAGATCATTTCAAAGGTATCTTGTTCTATGATCACATCAATAAAAAAGATCCATTTTATGTAGATGAAAACGCATATTGTATTGAATAATCGATATTTTTAACTTAAAATAGGGATGAAATCGGAAAGAATATAATGGAGGTAAAATGAAAGGCTCAAAACCGAATGCTTATAATGGTGTAAATTATGACGTTAAAAAAGATACACTAGTTTATGCATTAGGTGGACTTGGAGAAGTCGGTAAAAATATGTACTGTTTCCAACAGGACGACGAGATTTTAATTGTCGATGCTGGTGTTAAGTTCCCTGATGATGACTTACTAGGTGTAGAATACGTAATTCCTGATTTTACCCATTTAATAAAGAATCAAGACAAGATTAAAGGATTAATCATCACCCATGGTCACGAAGACCATATTGGTGGTATTCCTTTCTTATTAATGGCATGTAAGATCAACAAGATCTATGCCCCAAGATTTGCGAAATCTTTAATTGAAAAGAAATTAAGTGAGCGTAGAAAAAACTTCAACGTCAAAATTGAAGAAATTGATGAAAACAGTGTTGTACAAACTAATCATTTCAGAGTAGGATTCTTCAATACAATCCACTCAATCCCTGATTCTCTTGGTGTTTTAATTAATACACCAAATGGAAGAATCGTGGAAACAGGTGACTTTAAGTTTGACTTAACCCCTATTGGCAATAATGCTGACTATCAAAAGATGGCTTATATTGGTGCTGCAGGTGTAACCCTATTAATGTCGGATTCTACAAACTCTGAGGTTGAAGGTTTCTCAATCTCTGAAAAGAAAGTAGCTCATACAGTATATGACATTATTAAGAAGACACCAGGTAGACTAATTGTTTCTACTTTCGCATCAAATGTTAATAGATTAGCTCAAATTATTAAATCAGCATCTATTTGTGATCGTAAGGTATTAGTACTTGGTAGATCGATGGAAAATGTTGTCGAAATTGGTAAACAATTAAAAACAATCGATGTTCCAAACGATACCTTTATTACTCAAGATATGGTAAACACCTTCCCTCCTGAGAAATTATGTATTGTATGTACAGGATCTCAAGGTGAAACATTGGCAGCTCTATCTAGAATCGCCAATGGTGTTCATAAATATATCAAGATTATCCCAGGTGATACTGTTGTCTTATCTAGTAATCCAATTCCTGGCAATGCCCTAAACGTATCAGGTATTATCAATCAACTTGTAAGAAATGGAGCTAAGGTACTTGAAAATAAGACCTTCCAATCATTGCATACAACAGGACATGCCTCAAGTGAGGAACAAAAATTGATGATTCAATTGATTAAGCCAACTTATTTTATGCCAGTACATGGTGAATATAAGATGCTTAAACTCCACGCGTCAACTGCTGTAGAAACAGGTATTCCTGAAGAAAATTGTTTCATTTGTGCTAATGGTGATGCTTTGGTACTAAGAAATGGTGAAGTATTTAGATCTAACACAAGAATACAGACTGACGCCATCTATGTAGATGGAAGAGATGTATCAGGTTTATCAACTAGTGTCTTGAAGGACCGTCAAATCTTAGCTGACAATGGTATGGTTGCGGTTGTGGTATGTATCGATTCAAGAACTAATAAGATTTTATGTAAACCAGGTATTGTTTCTAGAGGCTTTGTTTATATCAAGGAAAATCAGCCAATGATTAAGGAAGCTGAAACTCTTGTATATGACGCTTTAAAGGAAACAATGAAACAAAAAGTTACTTTTAATGATTTAAAGAATTGTATCAAGAATACTTTGGAACCTTATCTTTATTCAAAGACTAATAGAAATCCAATCGTTATTCCTGTTATCTTAAATAATATTGAAGTAACTAAGAGAAAATATAAGTAAAAAGTCAGATTAAATTCTGACTTTTCTTATACAAAAAGAAGAAGCATTACGCTTCTTCAATCTTTAAGACAATATAACCTGTTTTATCGATTATATCTTTTAATAATGTTTTATCTAATGGTTTATCGCAATCAATAGTTACATCCCCATTTTTATGATTAGACTTAACCTTCTTAACCTTAAAGTTATTTCTAATACAATCATTCACATGGGCTTCACACATCGAACAAGCCATACCATCAACTTTTAATTTGTATTTCATCTTTTACCTTCTTTAAATCTCTTTTAAGATCATCAAGCTTATGACAAGAACCATGACTTCCACAACTATTACAATCATGACTACATGATACCTTACCACTTAGCATACTCTTGATAATAAGATAAACAATAATTATTAAGATGATCACAACAATTGCAGTTCCCATCAATTCCTCCTTATTCTAATGCAGTAGCTTCCTTATATTTCTTAAAGAATAACATATAAATCATACAAGCTAAGATGGCTACTGAAATAATTATACCTAAGATATTAATACTTCCAACAAAGGCATTACCAATTTGAGTAACCAAGAATGCAATAACATAGGCAAAGCCACATTGATATAAAATCGCAAACCATGTCCACTTAGGATTGTTCATTTCTCTTTTTATAGCACCAATTGCCGCAAAACATGGAGCACATAATAAGTTAAACACTAAGAATGAATAGCCGGTAATAGCAGTGAAATGATTAGCTAAAGTAGCATAAGTAGATAATTCACCACCACCATACAATATTGACATTGTAGCTACAATATTTTCCTTAGCAACAAGTCCTGTGATACTAGCAACAGCTGCTTGCCAATTGCCCCAACCAAGAGGTATGAAAATCCAAGCTATTAAGTTACCAATAGATGCTAGTATTGAAGAATCAATTTGATCTTCACTTAACATTTGAAAATGTCCATCCACAAAACCAAAGTAAGAAGTAAACCATACAAAGATAGTTGAAAGCACAATAATAGTACCAGCCTTCTTAATAAATGACCAACCTCTTTCCCACATTGAACGTAATACATCAATGAATCTTGGCATATGATAAGCAGGAAGTTCCATAACAAATGGTGCAGGATCACCAGAGAACATCTTTGTCTTCTTTAGGATAATACCAGATACCACAATCGCTGCCATACCAACAAAGTAAGCACTAGTAGATACCCATGGTGAGTTATTAAATAAAGCACCGGCAATCATTGAAATAAATGGAACCTTAGCACCACAAGGAATGAAAGTAGTTGTCATAATAGTCATACGTCTATCTCTTTCATTTTCAATAGTTCTAGATGCCATAATACCTGGAACACCACAACCTGTACCAATTAACATTGGGATAAATGACTTACCAGATAAACCAAACTTTCTAAAGATTCTATCTAAGACAAAGGCGATACGAGCCATATAGCCACAAGCTTCTAAGAATGCTAATAGGAAGAACAAGACTAACATCTGAGGTACAAATCCTAATACTGCACCAGCACCTGCAACAATGCCATCAATGATTAAACCTTTTAACCAATCAGCACAATTAATTCTATCTAATAGATTCTCGATTAATACTGGAACACCTGGTACCCAAATACCATAATTAGATGTATCAGGAGCACCATATCCTTCTTTATATTCTGTATTTAGATAATTTTCAATTGATTCCTTTAAATCATCTTTACTAGCTTTGAAATCTTCAGTAGCAAGTGTTTCTTCATCTTCTACTGTATATGTAACAGAAGCATTATCATCAACTAATGAATATAATTCATCAAGTGCTGACTTAGCCTTAATTTCATCATATTCTTCATTCTCTAAATCAACTGAATAAGAAATATCATCATTACCATATTCATTATTAAATGCTTCGATGATCAAATCAGAATCACCATATTCTTCACATGCCTCTTCATAAACACTTGTACCAATGCCCAACAAATGCCATCCATCACCAAAGACACCATCATTTGTGAAATCAGTAGCTGAAGCACCAAAAGTAACCATTGAAATATAATAAACAAGGAACATAATTACCGCAAAGATTGGTAAACCCAGCCATCTATTAGTAACAATTCTATCAATCTTATCTGAAGTACTTAAGGCTTCCTTATCCTTCTTAACTAAGACATCATGAATAATTGAAGAAATGAAGTTATATCTTTCATTAGTAATGATGCTTTCAGAATCATCATCATATTTCTTTTCAATATGTTTAATATCAGCTTCAATTAGTTCAGTATTAATACCCAAACTTTCAATAGCCTTGCTGTCTCTTTCAAACAACTTAATCGCATACCATCTTTTATTTGAAACATTGCTTAAAACCTTATCTTCAATATTCTTAAGTGTATCTTCAATATCTTCAGCATACTTATGACTTATTACTTGTATCTTACCAGCTGCCTTAACAGCTTCCTTAGCACATTCTTCAACACCTGTTCCCTTTAGCGCAGATATTTCAACTACCTTACAACCAAGTTCCTTAGATAGCTTTTCAACATTAATCTTATCGCCATTTTTATTAACGACATCCATCATATTGATGGCACAAACTACTGGAATTCCTATTTCAAGAAGTTGTGTTGTTAAATACAAGTTTCTTTCCAAATTTGAACCATCAATAATATTCAAGATAACATCAGGCTTTTCATTAATTAGATAGTTTCTCGCAACTACTTCTTCTAATGTATAAGGAGACAATGAATAAATACCTGGTAAATCGGTAATAATCACACCCTCATTTTTCTTTAATTTACCTTCTTTTTTCTCTACAGTAACACCTGGCCAGTTTCCAACAAATTGATTTGATCCTGTTAGACTATTAAACAATGTTGTCTTACCACAGTTAGGATTACCTGCTAATGCAATTTTAATTTCCATAATGACCTTCCCTAGTTAGCTCTAGCTAACTTATACTTAAAAAAATTTAACAAACCTCAATAAGATCAGCATCAGCCTTTCTTAAAGACAATTCATACCCTCTAACATTAATCTCAAGCGGATCACCAAGTGGTGCAACCTTCACAACCTTAATCACAACACCTTTAGTAATACCCATATCCATGATTCTTCTTTTAATAGCGCCTTCACCATGAAGTTTTACTACTGTAACTGTTTCACCAATTTTAACATCTCTTAAAGTAAGCATACTTCCCCTTTCTAATCAACCATAATCTTATTAGCTAAGTTTCTATCTATTGCCACTCTACTTTCTTTGACATTGACAATAATATTACCTGCTAATTCATTAACTACACTAATATCAGCTCCTAAGACAAATCCTAAGTCTTTTAAATGAGCTTTAATCTCGTTATTACCAACAATATTAGTAACTTTTCCTACTTGTCCTTTTCTTAAAAATGATAGTGGCATCATATTACCTCCTTAGCCATTGCTAACTAGTTAGCCATTGCTAACATGAATAATATATACCTCCTGTTTTTTAAAGTCAATAAGTGTTAATATAAATATATGAAAATACTTGAATCAGGTGAAATGTACCTTGAGACAATCTTAAGACTATCTAACGAAAAACCTTATGTTATTTCTCTTGATGTTGCAGAAGCTATGGATTATTCTAAGCCTTCTGTCTCAAGAGCGATGAAAATCTTAAAAGAAAATCATTATATTTCAATAGATGGTAATGCACATATCAAATTGCTTAAAAAAGGAAAAGATTTGGCTAACAAGATTTATGAAAGACATGTAGTCGTTACTGAAGCTTTAATTTGTATTGGAGTTGAAGAAAAACAAGCTGAAGAAGATGCATGCAAGATTGAACATTGTTTATCTGACGAATCATTTATTAAGATCAAGGAACATTTAGAAAAGCACAGGGTTTAAACCCTGTGCTTTTTCTTAGAAGGAAATCTCCTTGTTGCCAGTAACTTTCATATAAATAAATAGTGACAACGTTGTAGCAACCGTTAAGATTGTGGCATAAGCTGCAGCTATACCATAGTTACCTCTTGAAACATAAGTATATGTTGCAAGTGTCAAGGTAATTGTATTCAAGTTATATAAGATGATGGCAGTAGATAATTCAGTAATAATAGTTACCCAAGACATTATCGCACCAGACAAGATGCCATTAGCCATCATTGGTACTGTAATCTTAAAGAAAGCCTTTAACTTGCTAGAACCTAATGATATTGCAGCTTCTTCAACTGAAATAGAAATTTGTTGAAGCGTTGCGGTAGATGATCTAATAGTATATGGAATACGTCTAATAACAAGTGCTACCACCATAATTATCATGGTGCCTGTTAAGACAAAAGGTTTCTTATTGAAGGCCATAACAAGAGCAATACCCACAACAGAACCCGGAATAATATAAGGAACCATTGAAATAGTATCGATAATCTTATTCAAGATATTATTTCTTCTAACAACCAGGTAGGCAATTAAAATAGCTAAAACGATAATAATTGCTAAAGCTACACCACCGATAATAAAGGTATTAGGAATAGCCTTCTTTAAATGACTAAAGGCATAACGATATGAATCTAGTGAATAACCTTTTAAGAAAATCTTACCACTAGTCTTTAAGAATGATGTATAAATTACATATACCTGTGGTAAGAAAGCTAGAGCTACTACAAACCATGAATACAGATTAACTAAGAAACTATGGATACCATGAATCTCTTTTCTTTCAATTGAATGTAATGCAGACATTGTGAAAGTGAACTTACCATTTATATATTTTTGAATCAAGAAAATAATGGCTGTAATTATAATCGCAATAACTGAAATAGCAGCTCCAAAATTATGATCACCACCAGTTTCCGCAAAATATGAGTTATAGATAATAACTGGAAAAGTTTGATAACCCTCACCAATTAAAAGTGGTGTACCAAAATCCGCAAAAGCTCTCATAAAAACCATTAATGCAGCCGCAATAATAGTTGGCATACATAAAGGAATGACAATGGTAAAGAAACGTTTAAACCCACTACAGCCCATATTCTCGCTTGCTTCAAGTAGTGAATTATCAATATTCTTTAAAGCACCTGATACATATAAGAAAACAAGTGGGAATAATTGTAAAGACAAAACTAGTAAAATGCCATTGAAGCCATAGATGCTAGGCATTCTAATTGGAATAATAGTTTCAATAAATTTAGTAATAACACCACTTCTTCCAAGCAACATAATCCAAGAATAAGCACCAATAAATGGGGCTGACATGGAACATAAGATTACAAGTACTTGTAAAATTGTCTTGCCCTTTAAATCATACATTTGGTAAAAGTAAGCTAAAGGAATACCTATAGCTAAAGATAATATGGTTGCACAAACACTTACTTTTAAAGAATTAAAGATTGATCTTACATAATAATTTTGGGCAAAGAAATTCTGGAAATATTGTATTGTGAATTCTCCATTATAGAAAAAGGCATTATATAAAAGTTTAAATAATGGATACAACAAAAATAATCCATATAGACATAAGATTACAATGGATACCACTTTCCAAATATCAAAATATTTGTTAGCCGTCTTATTCATAAACTAATCCTTATAAACATCATAATCATTGACAACGCCCTTAACTAAATTATGATTACCTTTGCTGTCAAAGATATTAATCTTCTCTGTTTTAATTCCTAAACTAATTTCTGTTCCCTTTTCAATCATCGAATCAATCTGTGATTCTTGAATGATCTCGAGCTCTTCGCCATCAACCAAATGAACAAAATAATGAGTGTTTAAACCTAAGAATACTGCATCATCAACAATAGCCTTTAAGCCATCACCATTATCTTTCTTAACAATTAATTCTTCAGGTCTAATACTAGCCTTAACAACTTGATCCTTAATTTCATCCTCTTTGATGGTATCTACCAATACTTCATAACCACCCGCTAATTGTAAATAAGCTTTATTATTCTTAATACAAAGTTTTCCATCCAAAACATTAGTATGACCAATAAAAGTTGCGACAAATAAATTAGTAGGTCTTTGGTATAAAACCTTAGGAGTACCAATTTGTTGAATATCGCCATGGTTCATGACCGCAATTCTATCGCTTACAGCCATCGCCTCTTCTTGGTCATGAGTAACATAAACAGTTGTAATGCCAACGTTATTTTGAATTTGTTTAATAACATTACGCATCTCAACTCTTAGTTTTGCATCTAGATTACATAAAGGTTCATCCATCAAAAGAACATCAGGTGTAATCGCTAAAGCTCTAGCAAGGGCAACACGCTGTTGTTGACCACCTGATAGTCTTTCAGGCATTCTATCGCGATATTCATCAATCTTCATAAGCTTCAAGAATTCATCAGTCTTAGACTTAATCTCATCTTTTGGAAGCTTACGATTCTTTAAACCAAAAGCCACATTCTTTTCAACATTCATATTTGGAAAAATCGCATAGTTTTGGAAAACCATACCGATATTTCTCTTGGCAGGATCGATATCATTGATTCTTGTCTCACCAAAATAAAAATCGCCGCCTTCAATACTATTAAAGCCAGCAATCATTCTAAGCAAAGTAGTCTTACCACAACCAGAAGGACCAAGGAGAGTGAAAAACTCACCCTCCTTGATATCTAGCGATAAGTTAGAAATGATTGTCTGGTCACCATACTTTTTAACCGCATTACGTATTTTAATATACTTACTCATATTCTAACCCCTCAAATTATTCAATTATTGAGCAGCGTTAAATAATTCAGTCCAACGTGCTTGCCAATCTTTCTTGTTAGTACCACATAATTCCATGTCTTCATACTTAACATTGATATCAGCAAATGGAGTCATTTCCTTAGCGGTATTCGCAATTTCTGGATTTACTGGTCTAGCAGTTGTCTTAGCTACCTCAGCTTGACCCTCATCAGAAATAATCCAATCGACAAGCTTCTTAGCGTTTTCCATATTTGGAGCATTCTTGATAATAGCGATACCAGCAGGAAGCCATACAGCACCTTCTTCTGGATATACTAATTTAACATTATCAGCACCATCAACAAGTAAAGATACACATGGATCTTCATAAGAAACACCAACAACATATTCACCAGCTACAACACCCTTATAGATTGCTGAAGATGAAGATAACATAATTCCATCAAGATTCTTAATGAAATTGTTTACATAATCCCAAGCCTTTTCATCATAAGGTTCATCACCCATAACAAGCAACATATTAGTCAATTCAGCCCAAGCACTAGATGAATTAGCAGGGTCACCCATTGCGATCTTACCCTTTAATTCAGGTCTTAATAAGTCAGCATAACCCTTGAATTCATCAATCTTCAAACCAAGCTTTTCATATTCCTCAACATTAACTAACAATGCTGCAGAACCATCTAGACAATAGTGAGTAGTAATACCATTGAAGTTTTGATATGCTTCTGGAAGCTTATCATCACCTTGAGCTACATATTGTTCAAAAAGTGGAACATAATCAGGATTGAAAGAGTTAGCATAGTTCATACCACCAAACATAATATCCGCTTGAGGATTATCTTTTTCAGCAGAAATTCTTTCAAGACATTCGCCTGTACCAGCTGAAACAACTTGTACATTAATACCATACTTTTCACCAAATGTTTCAACAACATCAATTAAAGCGTCTGAGTTAGGTGAATAAATTATAAGGTCACCACCAACCTCAGTTTGATCATCTGTATTAGTATCACCACCACATGCAGTGAATGCTAATAACATCAATACAGATAATAGAATTGTTAATAATTTTTTCATTTTATCTCCTTTTCGGTATTATTAACCTTTATCTATATTTTACTACTTTTGTAAGCCCTTACAATACAATATTCAAATATTTAAGTATATATTGAAAAGTAAGAAAAAAGAAGAGAGCCTCGCCTTTAATCTAATTCCTTTAATGATTCAATAGTATTATCGTAACTGGCTTTAATACTATCAAACAATTTAGCAGTGCCATCTAAAGAACCACCTCTTAAGATTTCAGTAATATCAATCGCGTCTTTACTTAGTTGATCAAAACCCAAGTTTAAACAAATACCCTTCAAAGTATGAGCAGCTCTAAAAGCTAAATCAACATTATTTTCTTTTAAAGCATCTTCAAGTTGCTTAAATGAAGGATCCTCAGCAAATTTTTTTACAATCCTTGTAATCAACATCTCGCTGTTTAATCTTGATAAGACATCATTGTAGTTTCCACCTACTATTTCATAGAATTCTTTAATATTCATAATTACCCCAAAATATAACCTTTTTACAACTTCAAATTATACTACAGAATATTCGCGAATATTCTTTAATCGCTTCTCACAAGACTTTAACACTTCCATAAGCAAAGGATTAAACTGACCACATTCACCATTAATAATCATATTAATAGCTTGTTCATGACTAAAGGCTGGTTTATATACTCTAGGTGAAACTAGTGCATCATAACAATCCGCAACCGCAACAACTTGAGCCCAAATCGGAATCTCGTCACCCTTTAAATGATCAGGATAGCCTCTACCATCCCACTTTTCATGATGCCAACGACAAATATCATGAACATAATGAATAAATGGCTCATCCTTGAATTCTTCAAGATTGTCAATCATCGAAGCACCAATAGTTGTATGTTTCTTCATCTGTTCAAACTCTTCATTAGTTAGCTTACCTGGTTTATTAAGAATCTTTTCATCAACGCCAATCTTACCAATATCATGTAAAGCACTCGCATTCACTATATTCTTTTTATCCTCTTTAGATAAATTATACTTATCGCTAATAAAAGTTAATTCATTCAAAAGAATCTCGGTAATACTCTCAACATGCATAACATGGGGACCTGACTCACCATTACGGTAACCAACAATATGAGATAGGACAGATGTCATCATCAAAGAAATCTTATTATTCTCATCTATCTGTTCCTTGATATTACTCTTATACTTTCTTTGTTTCTCATATAGCTTAACGATATTATCAACACGCTTCTTAACAATACTAGCTACAAAAGGTCTAGAAACAAAGTCTGAAGCACCCAAATTATAACACTTCATAATAGCCTCATAACCCTGTTCACCAGATATCATAATAACTGGAATATTACTTAAGAAACCACGACGGTTAAGTATATCCAACAATTCATAACCATTCATATTTGGCATATTGATATCAAGCAGAATAGCCGAAATATTTAAATTATATTCTTCAACTAAAGACAGAGCAACCTTACCATCTTCAGCCTCAATCAAATCAAAATCATCTTTTAATAATTCCATCAAAGTAAATCTATTAAGCAGTGCATCATCAACAACAAGAATCAAAGGCTTTGCATGTTTAATTTCAACATTTGCGACATCCTTATCCCAAGAAGTAACAACCTTATCATTAGCTTCCTTAGCCTTATACATCAACTTATCAGCCTTATCAACAGCGCTAGCTAAAGTTATATCATCCTCAATAAGAGCGCCAATAGACAAAGTGAAGTTAGTATGATTACCATGGATGATAGAAGCATCCTTTACATCCTTTTTAATCTTCTCTAGTTTTACCTTAAAGTTTTCTTCAGAAATGTTATCAACAATCAAAACAAATTCATCGCCACCAATACGGATAATCGCATCATTACTACGAATATTCTTTTTAATAGTCTTAACAACTTCCACCAAAACCTGATCACCATATTTATGACCAAAGATATCATTACACATCTTAAAATTATCGACATCAATCATCGCAATCCCTGTTTTATGAACGACATCATTTTTATGATTTTCATAAAATAAACGATTATATGCAGTAGTCAAAGGATCAGTATATAACCTAGTTTCTGATTCAATATTGGCATCCAAAAGATAATTATAAGCCTTAGGATCAATAAAAGTATTAGATTCAAGCAACTTAGCTAATTCAATTACCGCTGGCTTTCCATCTATCGTACAATACTTTGAAATAACCTGATAAACCCTATCTCCCACAAATCCTAATTTTGCGCCATCTTTTTTAGTCTTCAAAGTATCCAAAGAAATACAATGACTACAAGGTTCACCCTTATTCCATAATTCATAGCACTTACAAGGAATTATTTCACCACTAAGCGCACACTTGCCATTAACCTCATCTTCTTTTAAAATACGTGCAATTGGGAAAATACAACGATAAAGGACTAACAAATCTTCAGCTTCAGTTTGTGTTAAATGTAATTCATTAAGCATATAAAGCCCCTACATCATGCTATACATTGTAAACATTGGCAAGTAAATAGCCATTACAATATATCCCGCAAAAATAGCTAATATAATTAACATCGTAGGCTCAAGCTTAGCCAAAGCTGACTTAGTCGCATAATCAGCCTCATTTGTATAATAATCGCCAATTGTCTTTAAAGTAGACACTAACTCACCACTTTTTTCACCAATGCCACACATTTCCTTTAAAGTAAGAGGCAAATACTTGCTATTAGACATAGTCTCACTTAAAGAAGAACCAGTATCAATCTTCTCAGCCATTGCATAAATTTCTTTACTTAATGCAGCATTAGTTAAACACTTAGAAGTAGTTCTTAAAGCCTCAGAAACAGTTAAACCAGCATCTAATAAAGTAGACATCGTACATGCAAATTCTTGAGAATTACTTAAAAGATTGATATTACCAATTATTGGAATATTTAAACTCTTTTCCGCAACCCTAATCTTATTATCTTCATTTGATACATAAACCTTATAAATAATATAAAGTAAAAAGATAATACCAAGTAGTAACATCCAGTACTTGCCAAACCAATCAGAGACATTAATTAAAACTTGAGTAATCATAGGCAATTCACCACCTAGTTCTGCAAAGACACTTGTTAAAGTAGGAATAACCTTAACCATTACTACTATTACAACAACTACCGCAACACATAAGACAAAGATAGGATAGGTAGTAGCTGATTTTAATTTTTGTTTATTCTTAAATGAATTCTCGAAATAAATTTGCATATTCTCAAAACTTGTAGCTAATTTACCTGATTTTTCACCAGCCTTTAAAGTCTCTAAAAAGACCGGCGGCAATGCCTTAGCATTCTTTCTAAAAGCAGCCGCCACACTACTACCATGAGTAACATCTAAATAGACATTATCTAGAATCTTCTTCAATTTCTTATCCTGTGTTTGACCAGCAATCATCTTAATAGTCACATCAATTGGCGTACCTGCATTTAATATAATCGCAAACTGTGAACACATAACAGCTAAAGGCTTTATCTTAACCTTAGGATTAATCTCTGCATTTAAAATACTATTAAGACTACTATTTTTAATAGCTTCAATATCCAAGACAATTGAATTGTTTGACTTAATCTTTTCTATAGCATCATATTCATCAACAGCATCAATAACACCCTTAACCTTGACGCCATCTTTTGAAAGAGCAGAATACTTATAACTAATCATAATTATTCTACCGTTACAATATTATCAACAATCTCATCAACTGTTGTAACACCCTTTTCTACTAAATCTCTACCATTGACAATCATCGGAGTAAACCTACCTCTTTCACTTACTAACTTTCTAAGTTCATTACCATTAATACCCTTAGAAATTTGATCACGCAAGAAAGAATCGATAGTTAATATTTCAAAAACACCAGTTCTACCCTTATAACCACTATCAAAACACATATAACAACCCTTTCCCTTATAGAAATGTTTATTTAAAGGATTGATACCAGCTAAATCTATAATTTCAGAATCTGGTGTATATTCCTCTCTACAATTAGGACAAATCTTACGAACTAGACGTTGTGAAACAATACCACGCAAAGAACCACCGATTAAATATGGCTCTACTCCTAAATCTCTTAATCTATCAATAGCACTAACCGCATCCTCTGTATGTACAGTAGTTAAAACCAAGTGACCAGTCATAGCTGCACGTAAGGCAATAGAAGCAGTTTCACCATCTCTAATTTCACCAATAGAAATAATATCTGGGTCTTGTCTTAAACAAGAACGCAAAGCACTCGCAAAAGTTAGTCCAATCTTCTCATTAATCGCCACCTGAGTAACTCCTTCAATTTGAAATTCTACTGGATCTTCCAAAGAAATCATATTAACAGTCTCAGACTTTAATTCTTCAATCATGGTATATAAAGTACTAGTCTTACCAGAACCTGTTGGACCAACAATCATAATTAAGCCAGATGAATTCTTTAAAATACGAGAAAATCTTTCATTATCCTTTTCAGTAATACCAATACCAGTACGTGTTAAAGAATTCTTATCTCTTGTTAAAATACGAATAACAATCTTTTCACCATAAATAGTTGGTAAAGAAGAAAGACGCAAGTCTACTACATTACCATCACTAGATGTCATTTGAGCTCTACCATCCTGTGGAATACGATGCTCGGTAATATTCATCTCAGACATAATCTTAAAACGAGAAATAACTGCATCCTGTAAACCTTTTGGAATAGTAAGCATTTGATTTAGTCTACCATCAACTCTGATACGAACAATCATATCATTTTCTCTAGGTTCAATATGAATATCACTAGCACCTTCGGCTAAAGATCTTTCCAAAATTGAATTAACTAGCTTAACAGTTGGAGCAGCACTACTTTTAGAAGTAACATCACTTTGCTTAGCAACTTCTTCAAACGTTGCATCGATGCCCCTTTCCTGTTTCATCTGTTCTATCGCAATACTTGCACCTTCATTTTCATATAGAACTAAAATAGCTCTTTCAACAGCACTAGCATAAGCGATATATGGGGTTACTTTATATTTTGTAATTTGTTTAACAGCTTCTAGAGCACGGAAATTAAGAGGGTCTTCCATTGCTAAAATAAGCTTGTCCTTTTCAAGCTTAATAGGAACAACATGATACTGTTCCGCTATTGATTTAGGTACAATTGAAGCCATTGAAGGATCAATTGTCTCCTTATTTACATCTATAAAATCGATACCTAATTGTATCTTTAAAACATCGATTAATTGTGTCTCAGTGATATAACCATTTTCAAGTAAAACAGTACCTAGTCTTTTACCACTATTTGCCTGTAACTTAACAGCTTCCTCTACTTTATCCTGACTAAGTACATGAGCATCAACTAACATTTCTCCCAATCTTTTATTCTTCATATATATTTAACCCCTCATCACACAATTATAGCGTATTTTATAACCAATATTAAAGTGGTCTATAAGTATAATTGATTTTAAAAGAATCTTTATTATATTTTAAAGACATGCCAACGATTATACGACTATATAAGAATTCATGATCACCACTCTTTTTAAGAGCAGAAATAGAATAAATATGATTCTTATCAGCATAAATAGTATCCGTACTTCTTAAAGTTAAAGAAACAACATTTAAAAAGTCAGAAATGCTAACTTCATCGCTAACAAGTTCAAAATCAAACAAATAGAAAGATAAACCATAACGATTCATTAGTCTTCTATCAGACTCCATGATTGATAAGAAATTATGCTTATCTACAAGATATGGACCATAAGCAGTGTCATTATCTTTTATATCAATCGCAATATTAGTACTGCAATTATTAATCAAATCAGCTATTGTATCTTTATTAATAAGTAATGAGTTATATTTTCTTTTTCTTGCTCGACGCAAAATATCTTCATAGATATCATCTATTTCATCAATCTTACCCAATTTAATTAAAGCTTCAAAATAAGTAAGAATTATCTTTTCACTAAAGGGTCTAAACTTAAGAGCCTTATTGCATACTTCGATGCATTCTTGATATTTCATATATTGTAAATAGCGTTCAGATAAAAACTCAGCTACATCACAGAATTGATCTAGATAATATGTACGATATGGCTTTATATAATCAAACTCTAATCCATATAAAAAATCACCGTTATATGTTTCGATTACTTCTTTATATAAGTTGAAATCATTATTCACTTTTGCATTAGTAAGAATACTATTAAAATCTTCAACATCTAGATATATTTTGTAGTCCTTGTTGATGTAATAATAACCATTAGAACTGATAATGAAGTTTTTATCTGACAACTCAGGAATTTTCTCTAATGCCTTTCTTAATCTAAATATGCCAAACTTAATCGCATTTTCAGGATTGGTACTTTTTGACCAAAAAGCCTCAAATAAAGTCTCTTTAGCAACTTTATTTTTGTGGTTAAACAATAAATACGCCAACAATAATAATGGCTGTTTCTCCATTATGATTTCTTCATACTCCCCATTAGAATTTTTCAAACTAATAGGGCCTAAAAACTTAAAATATAACTCTTTCATACCTAGATTATATATATAAAACAATTATTTGAGAACGATTATTTGATTTTTATAACTTAAACATTTCAAATTTCCTATAAAATTAAACTTAATATTACCTAGTTCCTTAGTAATTAAGGTATCAACTAGATAAGAATTTAAAGTATCAAGCGTTTCCTTGTGAGGATGATTATATTTCCCATTGGTTGAAATAATCGCATAATCAGGTAGGATCTTACCCACAAAATAACTTGAAGTTCCAGTTGTACTACCGTGATGAGACACCTTAAGACAATTTACCTTATCTATTGCATACCTATTCACAATCAACCTTTCAACATTTTTAGAAATATCACCTGTAAAAAGAAAAGAATAGTCATTAATATCTAAATAATAAACAACAGAATTATCATTATCATTATCAAATATACCTACATCTAAACAGTTAAAATATAAATCTTTATACGCAATATCACCCTTTTCATAAACGATATTTTTAACCTTAAAATCATTCAATAAATTATCTACATTACCACAGTGATCTTCATCATTATGTGATATTAATAAGTAATCTAAGGTATACACTCCTTCCTCATATAAAGTTTTCTTTAATTTATGATAATTGTATGCAGAACCTGTATCAATCAAAATCTTATAATTTAAATTTGATATTAAAGCTGCGTCACCTTGCCCTACATCGATAAAAGTAACATGTTTAATGGGATTATTTAATGTCAACAAACACATTAGTAATAATAGATATAATTGATAATCTTTCTTTATACCAAATAGATAACCTATTAAAAGAATCATTAAGGTAATAATCGATATTTTGCCTCTTATGCTGATTAAAAAGATATATATGATACAAGATAACACTTTCATTACTAATAAATAAATCGGCAATAATAAAGGACACACAAAGCTCAACAAAGAAATAATAAATATAAATATTCTAATATTTAAGTACCAATTATAAACAAGACAGCTCAAGATGTTTACTTGGCCGAAGAAAAAAGATTGAACTAAGCCTATTAAAAACTTACTATTATAATAATTGCTCTTATAAATAAAAGAATATATAAGCGTCAACAAAATTGAATAATTAAGAAATAAATTAATATCTATTAACGTTATTACAATTATCTTAATCGATAGATTATTTATATTGTCTACTTCAAAGAAAGATAGTATAAAATCAATAATCAAGAATAATAATTTAAGTTCAAAGTCAAAGAATATCGAATAGATAAACAATAATAATAATGATAAATATTTATTCTTATCAAAGATTTTTCTTAATAAAAAATACAAGCCAAAACCATAACCAATATTAAAGATTAAATCATTATCACTCACAAAATCATTGAATAAGATCTTCTTAAACAAATTGCTTACATCATTATCAAAACTTTTTAAATGATTCAAAGACATTTTATAAGGTGTGTTTTTAAACACATTATCCTTAAACACAAAATCACCTACTGAATAATCCAAATTAGTAAACTCAGTATTATTGATAATAGCGATATCATCCTTTACTCTACTCACATAACCTATGGTAGGCAGGTTTAAATGAATAAGAGAAATAGCCAAAAGTACAATTAAGATCAAGCTCTCTTTCTTATCTAAGATAAATAAAAGAAGGATACTGATAAGAAAAATAAAGATATTTTTAAAATAGATATTTAAAAAGAAAATAATTGTAAGCCTAAATAGTAATATATTCTTTAAGCTTTGCATACTTCTTATCCCCTATTCCCTTTACCTTCTTAATATCTTCTAAACTCCAAAAAGGCCCATAGGTATTACGATATTCAATAATTTTTTCAGCAGTCTTAGGCCCAATGCCTGGTAAAGTAATTAATTCCTCATAAGTAGCCTTGTTAATAGAAATCTTTCCAGTATTATCATTAATATCTACTTCTTGATTTTCATATAAGATAGCCTCATCAGCCACATTACTAGAAACATCTAAATCATATTCTTCTTTTAATTCCTTATAAGTAGTACCAACATCTACAGAGTACTCTTGATCATTTACTTTAACCTTAATTTTCTTATCATCAATACTTTTAGAAACAAAGAAATTACTAAAAATGGAATAAATAAGTATCAAAATAAAGATACATAGTAATAAATATTTTTTAATCATCACTATATAATTGCCGACAAAACTTAAAATTCCTACATTAAAAAAAGCCTTTTTACAGGCTTTAATTGTTTTATAAAAGATTTTTTGATAAATTATTGAACTTTAATAATCTTAACTTCGTAAGGAATCTTAGCATCAACCTTAACTGTACTACCAACTTTTTGGTTAATGATAGCTTCAGCAAGTGGAGTTACATTTGATAACTTACCATTTAAAGGATCAGCCTCAGTTGTACCAACAATTGTATATACATGCTTCTCTTTAGTATCTAATTCTTCAATTTCAACAGTACTACCAAGTCTTACAAACTTTGTAGACTTAACTTCAGTGATAACTTCAGCATTTCTAATTGTATGTTCAAGTTCCTTAATTCTTGATTCAACTTGAGCTTGACGATCTCTAGCAGCATCATAATCAGCGTTTTCTGACAAGTCACCTTGAGCTCTAGCAGCCTTTAATTCTTCAATAACTTCATTTCTAGTAACATGAACTAATGTTTCTAATTCATTTTTTAAATCTTGTAAACCTTCTTCTGTGACATAAATTTTCTCGTCCATAATTTACCTCCGCGACAACTATTTTAACATAAGTCTAATTTAAAATACTATCTATCTTAGTAATCAATAAGTCAATACCAACCGAATTACCGCCACCCTCAGGAATAATAACATCAGCATATTTCTTAGAAGGTTCAATAAATTCATCATGCATAACCCTAACAGTAGCACACCATTGATCAATGATATTATTGATATCTCTTCCTCTTTCATTGATATCCCTAACAAGTCTTCTAATAAAACGAATATCATTAGGTGTATCCACAAAAACCTTAATATCTAATAAATCTCTGATTTCCTTTTCTTCTAAGACAAATAAACCTTCAATGATAATAACATCCTTTGGTTCTACAATCTCTGTCTTATCACTACGATTATGAACTGTATAATCATATGTAGGCTTTTCTACAATACGACCCGCAATCAATTCTTGAATCTGAAAACGCATTAATTCATGGTCAAAAGCCAAAGGATGATCATAGTTAGTCTTCTTTCTATCCTCGAAAGACAAATTAGATTGATCCTTATAGTAATCATCTTCCTTAATAATACCAATCGAATTGGTATCCTTAAAAGTATCAATAATCTTTTGAGCAATCGTAGTCTTACCACTAGCACTGCCACCGGCAATACCAATAATAACTGGCTTATTTAGTAACATGATAAATACTCCTTCTGATTGGCTAATTGTTCACCATAAGTCTTGGCAAAAATAGTGCCACCATTACCACACACATCTCCAATAAAGAAGAAATAATCACTATCAACAGGATTTAACACTGCAAGTAATGCATCCTTACCAGGATTACAAATAGCACCAGGAGGAAAACCCATAATTTGATAAGTATTGTAAGGATCACTAGAATCCTGAATCACCTCACACTTAGTCCAATCACCATTTAAACCAATATCCAAGGCATAACATACAGTAACCGAACTTTGAAGTTGCATACCAGTAGCTAATCTATTAAAGAATACACTGGCAACAAGCGGCATATCATTAGTATTACCTGTTTCTCTTTGAACAATTGAAGCTAAAGTAAATAATTCATGAACGCTATATTGAGAAGCTATAAATGCTTCTTCATTTTCTTTATAAATCTTTAAAGTTGCATCCAATAGTTTTTCAGTAATATCTTCAATACTACTATCTCTAAAGAATTCATATGTATTAGGGAATAAATATCCTTCCAACAAACATTTAACATCGCTATTAAACATATCATTAGTTAAAAAAGGATAAGAACTCATCAAACTTCTAACATAAGTTTCATCATTCCACTTTGCCATGATATCTTCATAATTTAAAATAGTACTCTTACTAATTAAATCTGCATAATCTTTAGCTCTATAACCTTCAATAAATTTAATAGTTACTGTATCTTGAATCGCATTAGTACCATCAGATAAATACTTAACTACTTCCTCAAAAGAAAGACCATTATTGATTTCATAAGTACCAGCCTTAAAATTCAAATCCATCTTCTTAATTTTGGCATATAGATAATCGACATTGGCATTCTTAATAACATCCTGTTCATCTAAATATTGTAGAACCTGCTTGCCATACCAGTTATCTTCAATAGTAATCGTTTTAGTTTGAGGATTATCAAAACCCTTGATACTGGTATTAATTAAGGCAAATAAGCCACCGATACCTACGATAATCAGCAATAAAAGGACAACTATAAAAGTTGTCTGTTTTTTCTTAGAAGCTTTCATCTTCAATACCATCAAAACCATCGATAACTTCTTGAATCATCTCAAGTTCTGCTTCATCCTCAACTGGAGCGATATTACCATCTTCATCATATTTAAAGGCTAACAATTCTTCATCATTATCACCTTCATATACAACCGCATAGTTGTCACCCATTTCTGGGTCCTCATCATCTGAATTAAAAGTGAAAAGAATAGTAAATTCTCTCTCACGACCTTCATCATCAATAATTAAAATCTTATTATCTTCCATTTTTTCTCCTTTTCTAAGGCAATCCTAAAAGTCTCTATAAAGAGACCAATATTTATAACACCCAAGCCTTAATATCTATTTACTTTCAAGATAATATCTAACAAGTTCTTCAATAATTTCATATCTTTCAACTTGTTGGATAACACTACGGGCGTTATTATGGCTAGAAATATAAGCAGGGTCATTAGAAATCAAATAACCAGCAATTTGGTCAACTGGATCATAACCTCTTTCAGTCAAAGAAGCAGATACATATTGAAGTAATTGCTTAAGATTTGCTCTTTTTAGATCATTTGAATTGAATAACATTGTGCTAGAAAAATCTTTTTCCATATATACACCTTCTTTCTAAATTATTATATCAAGAAAAAGCTAGTTAATTCTTGACTCATTATAATATTTGAAAATATCGATATTCTTATAGAAATCTAAAGATGAATAAGTATGAAATATTGAAACAATAATGTCATTATAAACCACGTCCATAAGAAATAAGAAAGCTAAAGTAAAGGTTATAATGTTGAATACCTTCTTATTTATTCTTGTAGATAAAAAAATCAATAAAGGATAAATAATATATATAAGCATCAAACCAGAAAACGCAAAAACCAAAACACTTCTTAGACACACAAAGCCTTCAATATTGCCAAAGTTTAAAATTTCTGTATTATAATTCCAACCCCTTCTGCCATCAAAAATGATATACATGCCCTTTCCCGCTAAATATTCTAGAAGTCCACAAGATAATCCTGCAATTAAAAATACTTTTAAAGTACTTCTTTTATACCTGTGACATAAGAAATATATAAGTAAGGAGCCTATGCCATAAATTTCAATCCAAGGTCCAAAACAAGAGCCCCTTTTACATAATGCATTATTATTTAAAAGATAGAATAATATTTCATAAAGAGCACCATAGATACCACCTACTACAGCCAGAGCACATAAAAGCGAAATAAAGGTTGAATTATCAACCTTTATTTCATCATTTAAATATTTATTATAGAAGTACTTCATTACTTAATTTTAGCTTCAATTGTAGCTAAAATGCTACCGATTTGACCATTATCAACACCACCTGATTGTGCCAAATCCTTCTTACCGCCGCCATTGCCTTCGCATAAAGAAGCAGCTTCCTTAACTAAACTACCTGCATCTAAGCCCTTTTCAGTTGCCTTATTACCTAATGCACATACAAATGAATACTTGCCATTTGCCACATTGCCGATAAATACAGCACCACCATCAAGCTTATTCTTAATCGCATTAGCATAATCCTTTAAGTTATATTGAAGATCGTTAGTCTTTAAGACAACATACTTAACATCTTCGCCCTTAGCCTTAGAAGCAGCTACATCACTATCAAGATTTAATACTCTTAATAATAATTGAGCCTTTTCATTTTCTAAGCTAGAAATATTTTGTTTCATTTGATCAACGCGTCCTGAAATCATATCACTATTCTTAAGCTTTAAGCTATCTCTTAAATCATTTAACTTAATTTCATTAGCTTTTAAAGCCTTATAAGCTTCCATCTTAGTAACACATTCAATTCTTCTTACACCAGAACCAACAGATTCTTCAGAAACAATCTTGAAACAGCCTAAGTCAGCAGTATTAGACGCATGAGTACCACCACAAAATTCCTTAGAAGGACCCATAGTTACAACTCTAACTGTATCACCATACTTTTCATCAAATAAAGCAGTAGCTCCAGTCTTCTTAGCTTCATCAATACTCATAACCTCAGTTACAACCGGATAAGCATCACTTATATGTTCATTAACGATTCTTTCAACTTCATTTAGTTGTTCCTCACTTGGCTTTTCAAAATGTGTAAAGTCAAATCTTGCATATTCAGGACAGTTATAAGAACCAGCCTGGGCAATATGATCACCCAACACCTCTCTTAAAGCTTCTTGTAGTAAGTGTAAACTTGAGTGATTAGCACGAGTCAATTGACGCTTAGCATAATCATATTCACCAGTTAGCACATCACCAACTCTAATAGTACCTTCTACATTCTCTAAATGATGTAAAGCTTGCTTATGAGGTGCCTTGATTACGTTAGTAACATCAGCCTTAAAGGTATCATTATATACCTTACCAGTATCAGCACATTGACCACCACTTTCAGCATAGAAACAAGTCTTAGAAAGGATTAAATCACCTTCACCACTTAATTCATCAACCTTAACACCATCCTTGAATAAACCAATAACAGTTCCCTCTGACTTAGTATCAGTATAACCAGTGAATTCACTTACTTCTGTAAAATCCATCAAGTCCTTTGATTGAGAATGCATTGATTGTTCATTACTTCTAGCAGCTCTAGCTCTTTCCTTTTGAGCTTGCATAGCTTTTTCAAAGCCTTCTACATCAACCTCATAACCCTTTTCATGAGCTATTTCTTCAGTTAATTCTTTTGGATAACCATAAGTATCATATAACTTAAATACCACTTCACCTGGAAGTAACTTAGTATCGCTATGCTTCTCTAGTGCTTCGTTTAATAATGATTCACCATTATTTAATGTCTTATGGAAAGATTCTTCTTCATTTAATACAAGCTTAGAAACTAGAGCAACCTTCTCTTGAACATATGGATAATAAGATTTCATATTATCTGCACAAACTTTAACTAGGTTGTACATAAATGGACCTTCAATTCCAAGTTTAATGCCATATCTAACAGCTCTTCTTAGAACTCTTCTTAAAACGTAGCCTCTTCCTTCATTTGAAAACATTGCACCATCTGCAAGCGCAAAAGTTACCGTTCTAATATGGTCAGCGATAACTCTATAAGCCATCTTATATTCAGGTTCATCATATGTATGCTTAGCATACTTTTCAGCCGCATGAATAATAGGCAAGAATAAGTCAGTATCGAAGTTTGTTTCACCATCTTGTAAGAAACATACAAGACGCTCTAAGCCCATACCTGTATCAATATTCTTTTGAGGTAATTCCTTATATTCACTTCTGGCAACCTCACCAGGTCTACAATCAAATTGAGAGAATACAATGTTCCAAAGCTCAACATATCGATCATTTTCTATATCATCAAAGAACAATTTCTCACCAATACCCTCAGGATCATACTTTTCACCACGGTCATAGTATAGTTCTGAATCAGGACCACCAGGTCCTCTACCAATTTCCCAGAAGTTATCGGCATTTCTGGAAATATGAGACTCAATCATACCAGCCTTAACCCATAAATCATATGCATCTTGGTCATCTGGATAAACAGTTACATATAAACGCTTTGGATCCATACCAATCCACTTTTCACTTGTCAAAAATTCCCATGCCCAAGGAATGGCTTGTTCCTTAAAGTAATCACCAATAGAAAAGTTACCCAACATCTCAAAGAAAGTATGGTGACGAGCAGTTCTACCTACATTCTCAATATCATTTGTACGAATACACTTTTGAGCATTCGCGATACGAGGGCAAGCAGGCTTAGCAGTTCCATCAAAGTATTGCTTTAGAGTTGAAACACCCGCATTGATCCAAAGTAAAGTTGGATCATTATGAGGAATCAAACTTGCACTTGGTTCAATCATAAAACCCTTTGACTTGAAGAAGTCTAGAAACATTTGTCTTACTTCATTACCAGATAGATTTTTCATTAATTTTCCTCCAAAAATAAAAAAAGCGCCATCTAAGGACGCAAAATACGTGGTACCACCTTAGTTCTTGGAAAAATAACCAAGCACTTAAATCGATAACGGCGATAACCGCTGAGTATTAATCAGAATACTGAAGTAGCTTCATTTAATTATTTAAGCTTTCACCATATGCTTAATCTCTAAATTCAATTAAATTACTTATCTTCAAGCACTATCATAACATACTTTTAAGGCGCATTATTAAAGATGTTTTACGTTTTGGCAACTTTTTGTTGGCAGAAGCCAAAAATAAATCCTTATCACCAATTAAAACTAACTTATTACGAGCTCTAGAAATAGCTGTATAAATTAATTTCTTATATAACATATGACTTTGACTTTGATCAAAAATGAAATAAACATATGGATATTCACTGCCCTGAGCCTTATGAACAGACATGGCATAAGCAAGTGTAATATCGCCTAAATCATTAAAATTATAGAAAACATCAACACTTCCATATTTGACATAGAAATATTTTTCTTCTTCATTTATTTCATCAAGTACACCAATATCGCCATTATAGACATCATCAGTTGGACGATTCTTTAGTTCTAATATCTTATCATTTTCCCTAAAGACAATATTATTCACTTTCTTTTCACGTAAAGATATATTATTTGGATTAAATGCAGACTGTAAGACACTATTCAAATTATCAATCCCATTAACACCCTTATACATAGTTGATAAAACTTGAAAATTATCCAAACCCAGCATATTATTATCATCTAAATCATTCTTAATTAAATCAATTATTTCTTTATGATTAATCTTATTAATATCATAAAACGACACATCATTAGTATATTTACTGAAGTCAACACATTCATTAACGATATCATTTGCCAAAGAAATGATATCACTACCACTTTTTTGACGATGATTACATTTTAAATAACTAATCTTAAAATTATTTGATTCAATCAAATCACTTAAAACATCACCCTGTCTAATAGAAGGCAATTGGTCATTATCACCAATGATACAGATCTTTTTAACATAACTACAGGCTCTTAATAAAGATGCAAATAAAGAATTATCGACCATTGAAAACTCATCGATGATTAAACAATCATAAAGAATCGGATTATCTAAATTATTAGTAAAAGAATTATCTTCCTTGTTCCACTTTAAAAGAGAATGAATAGTCTTAGACTCGACATCAGATAATTCATTGATTCTTTTACTTGCTCTACCCGTAGGAGCTACCACAATAATATTTTGATAAGGGAAATGGGACTTAAAGATATTAACTAAACATTTAATAATAGTTGTCTTACCAGTACCAGGACCACCTATTATCATTGACATCTTTTCATTAAAGAAATTTTTAATCGCTTCTTTTTGATAATCATCAAACTTGATACCATTAATGTTTTCATTTTCCTCTATTGATTCATCCAAAAGTATTGGTTCTACATCCATATCTTCACCAAAATGATTCAAATAAGACGCAATAAACTTCTCATCCTCATAATCACTTCTTAGATAATATCTTTCTTCTTCTTTAGCCAATAATTCCTTAGTCAATAATTCATCTAATACATCATCACCATCACTATAATATCGAGCATAGGTACTTAAAAATTCATCCTTATATAGATAAATATCGCCTTTTCTAAAACTTACTTCCTTGAATACATAAACAAGATAAGCCTCTTTAAATTTGCTTTCCTTATCTTCAACTTCCACATTCTTGAAACAATTCACAATCTTTGAAAAAGATATCCCATAGATATCATAATAGATTTGATAAGGATTATCTTTTAATACTAAGGCTGTATGTTCCTTGTATTCATTCTTAATGCGATTGGCCTCCATGGTTGAAAAACCTGCTGATATTAAGCCAAAAACTATATCATCAGCTTCTTGTCCAAAAGATTCGAGCCCAGCTTTGAGCCCTCTTAATTGGGTACTTGTTAAACCAATCCTATCAAGTTCACTAGCATCACTTTTAAGAATCTTTAAAGTATCATCACCATAATAGCTATAGATCTTTTCAGCAGCTCTTTTACCAATTCCCTTAAAAGTAGAACTAGATAAGAATTTAATTATTTCATCTTTCTTTGAAGGAACATATTTACTTACTGTCGTTAAGACAAATTGATAACCATACTTAGGATGTTCATCAAAATAACCACTGATTGTATATTTAGTATAAGGCTCATAATCAAAAGAAGGCCCGGTTACCGTAATCACCCCTTTATCAAGAGGCTCGAATCTAGTCACCATATAATTTGAGGCCTTATAAATAGTTCGTATAAAAATTCCGTCTAAACTTACTGTTTCTTTCATTTCTTAAAAACTAATGAATCAAGATACTCATTGACATCCTGTCCATTAATAAAGACTTTATCAATAGTGCCACCGCCAAGCATTTCATCATTCAAATAGAATACAGCTTCCTGACCTGGGGCAACAGCCTTAATCTTTTGAGGATAATGAAGCATAGCTTCCGTATCTGAAACCTTCTTGATAGTTACCTTATTATCAGGTTGACGATAACGAAACTTACAACCAATTTCACTTGCCTCAGCTGGTAAATCATTAATCCAGTTAATTCCAGAAATATATGCACTATCTGAATATAAATAATGTTCATTTTTAATAGAAGTTAAATATAGAAGATTATGTTCAATATTCTTACCTACACAGAAATATGGCCCTCTATTGCCACCAACGCCAAAGCCCTTTCTTTGACCTACGGTATAGTAATAAACACCATTATGATCACCAATTTCTTCTAATGTATCGATATCGATAATCTTACCTGGTTTCATTGGAATATAGTTAGACAAAAACTTGCGGAAGTCTCTTTCCCCAATAAAACAAATACCAGTTGAATCCTTCTTCTTCGCAATACTTAAATTTAATTCTTCAGCTAATTCTCTTACACGTGGTTTATCAATATCGCCAAGTGGGAATAAACATTTATCTAGTGCTTTCTTACTTACTTGAGCTAAGAAATAAGATTGATCTTTATTAAGATCACTTGCCTTATAATATCTTCTTATAGGCCCATCAACTGCCTTAATATAGTGGCCTGTGGCAATCATATCAAAGCCCTGTTCCATCGCAAAATCGAGGAAACAATCAAATTTAATATATTTATTACATAAAATATCAGGATTAGGTGTTCTACCCTTCTTATATTCTTCCACAAAGAATTTAAACACATTATCCCAATATTCTTTAATATAATCTTTTCTTAAAAGTTCTAAACCAAGGGCATCCGCAACGCTTTTGGCATCATTATAATCTTGTTCTTGGGGACAGATGTCGTTGTTTAAAGTACTATTGCCTAAAGTATCATTATTTAATGCGGAATCCCAGTTTCGCATAAAACAACATTTTACATCTAGTCCTTGTTTCTTTAATTCATAAGCGGCAATAGCTGAATCTACACCGCCTGATAATCCTACTAATACTTTCATCTATTCCTCTTCTTCTCTTAAATAACCACATGTTGGATAATGAGGACAACTCTTATCACATACCGCAAGCTTTCTTAATTCGCTTGGCACAAATGCATCTATTTCTTCTTCATCATAACCAACTTGCATATTCTTATCGGATATAATTATTGGCCTTTTTAATACGCTTGGATTCTCTACAATAAATTTACATAAATCATCGGTAGAAAAACTATCTAAATCAATATTATTATCTCTAATAATCTTAGATCTTTTAGAAATCAAATCATCAGTACCATTTTCAGTTCTACTTAATAAATATTTAATTTCTTTATCATTCAATAAAGTATTAAATATATTCTTTTCAATATATTTAATATTACGATCCTTTAACCAATTTTTAACCTTACGACATGAAGCGCAACCATGCGATGTATATATAACAATCATAACTATATTTTAAGAAAATTGATTAATAAGCTCAATACCTTATAGTTATTTATTGTTTATTGTGTTATATTGAAGTCAGTAGTTTATAAAAACATTAAAAAAGAGAGTCATGTAAGCTGAAAATTGACAATGTCTTATAAACGAATTGGATATCGTATTACGGCGTTAACGTATTAAGAAGTAATTTGGGTGGCACCACGGAAATCTTTCGTCCCATGAGGTGCTTTTTTTATTTTTAGGAGGAAAATTATGAAAAGAATGTTATCAGGCATTAAGCCAACAGGACAACTAACTCTAGGTAACTATATTGGAGCCTTAAGAAACTTTGTTAAGTATCAAGATGACTATGAGATGATTGTCTTTATCGCCAACTTACACTGCATCACTGAGTATCAAGAACCAGACCAATTAAAGAAGAATTTAACTGATGCGGTAGCTTTATATTTAGCTTGTGGCCTAGATCCTGAAAAGGCTACTATCTTCTTACAAACAGATGTTCATGAACATGCAGAGTTAGGCTACATCATGGCATGTAACACTTATTTAGGCGAACTAAATAGAATGACACAGTTTAAAGATAAAACAGCAAAGGGTGAAAAGAATCTAACTGCTGGTCTATATACTTATCCATGTCTTATGGCTGCTGATATTCTTCTATATAATGCCGACTATGTTCCAGTTGGTGAAGACCAGAAACAACACGTTGAACTTACAAGAGACCTTGCAATCCGCTTCAACAACAAGTATTCTAAGACTTTCACAGTACCAGAACCTCTTGTTGCCAAAGTTGGAGCTCGTATCATGTCTTTACAAGACCCAAGTAAGAAGATGTCTAAGTCAGATGAAACAAATAAGGGCTGTATCTATTTATTAGATGATTTAAAAGTTGCAAGAAAGAAGATTATGTCTGCTGTAACCGATTCAGTTGGTGTTATTCAATTAGATAAGGAAAACCAACCTGGTCTATATAACTTAATTGAAATCGCTTCTTCATTAACTAATCGTTCAATGGAAGACATTGTCTTAGAATTCCACGATCAAGGTTATGGCAAGCTTAAAGGTTATGTAGCTGATATTGTATGTGCAGAACTTGAAAAGATTCAAACTAGATATAATGAAATCCTAGCTTCTCATACACTTGAAAAAGTATTAGAAGAAGGCGCTAAAAAGGCTGAAAAGATTGCACATGTTACACTTGTTGATGTTAAGAAACAAGTAGGATTAGAAATCAAATATTAACATTAAAAGCTCCTCGCGGAGCTTTTATTAATCCAATGGTTTTTGATAGTAATTGCCAAATATTGCCTCTGACTTTTGAACGTTGATAAAAGCATGGGGATCGGTTTCTAGTACAATTTTTACAACCTCTTTAGCTTGGAAAGAATTGACAATTGAATAAAGAATAGTTGTATCTTGTTTAGAATAAAAACCAGTCGCATGAATTTCGGTAATACCATGTCTAATACTTTTTAAGATAGCATTAGACACTTCATCTGGATACTTAGTAACGATAGTAAGTGTCTTATGAGTATATCTTTTATGGAAAGACTTGATTACCTGAGTACTTGTAAATTGGAAGATTATTGAGTATAGAGCTCTATCCCAACCATAGATCAAACCAGCCATCAATAAGATGATAATATTAACACCAAAGATGTAGTTCCATACATCTTTTTTATATTTAGTCGCAAAGAAGACACTGACAAAGTCAAAACCAGCCGTTGAGAAATTATTAGATAAGGCAAGACCTACACCTAAACCATTAATCAAACCACCAAAAATTGCCATTAAGATTTCTTCATTGATAAAAATAATTTGTTTAAAGAAAGAAGTAAAGAAAGATACCATTAAGAATTGAATAGTTGAATAAATAGTAAACTTTCTACCTAATTTAGTAAATACAAAAATAACTACAATAAAATTTAGAGTTAAATATAAAATTGAATAAGAAATATCAATATGAAAGAAGTCACCTAATAAATCGGATACTATACGTGAGATTCCAGAGAAACCACTTGGATACAACTTAGCCGGAATTGAAAAGTTCGCAATGCCAAAGGAATATACCAAGGCACTGATGATGGACATTATAAATAGTTGTTTATCAAAATACTTCTTAATCATTTTCAATATCTCCCTTTTCAATTGCCGCAAAACGCTTGATTATTTTATTTTCCGTCACAAACATCTTCTCAAAATCCGGAATTATTCTTTCAAAATCCCTTTGCAAAGTCTCACCCCTATCCTTGAGCCTTGTAAACTCTACCGATAGATCCAACAATAATCTTTCGATTTCCTTAGCCTTCTCATTTTTCTTAATACCTAGATAAATACTTTTAATAGCCGTTATATAGGCCATTAAGGTAGTCGGTGAGACAACATAAACTTTTAATTCATAAGCCTTATCAATTAATTCTGGAAAGTTTCCATAAATCTCTGAGAAGATAGCCTCTGATGGTACAAACATATAAGCCATCGGTGCGGTGCTACCTGGAATAATATATTTAGAACTAATATCATTTAAATGCTTACTAACATCAGCCTTAAAGCTATTCTTGGCCTTATCTTTTTCAAGTTGTGATAAATCCTTATCATACATTCTTCGATAATTTTCTAAGGGAAACTTAGAGTCGATACAAATATCTTCTAAAGAACCAAAACCATGAATTAAAGCATCTACCCTACTACCATTAGGTAGTGTTACTTGTTTATCATAGAAATGTTTATCACTTCCAAAGGCTTGTTCAAGAATACTATATAGTTCAACCTCACCATAGGTACCACGAGTCTTCTTATCAACCATCACATCCTTTAAAGAAATGATATTAGTAGATAAGTCATCTAAGGCTTTTTGATTATCATCAATCTTAATAAGTCTTTCATTTATTTGATTAAAAGTATTATTAGTTATCTCACTTGTCTTAATAATATTATTTGTTAGATGTTCCTCGATTTGTAATAAGCGATCAGTTGTACTATCTTTTACATTATTAATTAGATTAGTAATGATTAAAAGATCATCTCTTAAATGATCATTTCTTTTATTATTTCTTAAAAGATAAATAATTATCGCAAAAACTGCCGCAAGTAAAAATATAACTAAAATTAGTAATAATATCGTTATGGTATCCATTATTCCTCATCATTTTCACTATACTTCTTAAGTAATTCGAAATTACCTCTTGCCGTACCTGTTAAATGAGATGAAAAAATCATACCCAATCCAACCTTCAACATGAACAGGCACATAATAATTAAGACAAGAAGTGATAGTGTTTCATTAAGATTCTTTATCATCGTGTAACTTATTATACAATCTTTCAGCCACCTTAGCATTTAAAACTGATTTTAATTCTTCAAGAGATTGTTCCCTTAAGTTAGAGATAGTCTTATATTGCTTCAATAACTTCAACCTAGTCTTAGGACCCAAGCCTTCAATATCATCCAAGATAGACTTATAAGTATTCTTATTACGTAATTTCTTATGATAAGTAATCGCAAGACGATGGACCTCATCTTGAGCATTTGCTAAAAAGAAGAAGACATTACTATCAGGACTGATATCAATCTTTTCATAGTTAGAATTCATCAAATAAGCGGTATTATGACTATCATCCTTGCCCAAACCACATAGTGTGATATCTAAGTCTAAAGATTCTAAAATCTCTTTAGCAGCTTCTATTTGAATCATCGCACCATCAACAATAATCAAATCAGGTCTTTCTAAATCATCTTTCAAGACCCTAAAGTATCTTCGATAGATTACTTCTTTCATCGACTTTAAATCATCAGCACCTTCCTCTAATTTAAATAATCGATAATCTTTTTTAGAAGGCTTAAAGTTTTTATAAACAACCATAGCCGCTACTGTATTAGTACCTGCTAAATGAGAGTTATCAAATAGTTCAATTCTATTTATTTTCTTACCAAAAATACGTTCAAATTCCTTACTAATACTATCGTAATATACTTCCTTAGAAGTTAAGATAGCCTTATTTTGTCTTAAAGCCTCTTCACTATTACTTAAAGCACGTTGTAATAGTTGATTACGCTTACCCTTTGTAACACTTAATACTTCTATTCCATCTAAGCCTTGTAAATAGCCCAATAAGTTTTCAGGAACATATAAGGTTTTGACTGTTTGATTAATTTGATAATATTGATAAATATAACTAGAAACATAATTTTCGGGGTCACCAACAAGATAATCTAGCATCTTATCACTACCTAAAAGAATACCATTTCTGATATTTAAACCCGTTATCGCAATATAGCCATCTAAGACAAAATAGTTAAAGACATCAAAACTTTCCTTCTCATGAAGTTCAATAACTTGTTTACTAACAGATACATTAATATCATTTATTAAATCACGATAAATAATGGCACTCTTAAAATCTAGTTGTTCACTAGCCTTATTCATCTTCTCTTTTAAGTCTTTAACGATATCCTTAGTATCACCTTGAAGAAAAGAAATGATATCTTTCTTTGTCTTAAGACAAGCTTCTTTATCATAATCCTTAACACAATAACCAAGACATTGGTTAATATGATAATAAAGGCATAGTTCATTACCAAGATTCTTACATTTTCTTGTAGGATATAGTCTATTAATTAAAGCTACGGTATTTCTAGCGGCCCCAATATCAGGATAAGGGCCAAATAGTCTACCCTTATATTTACGATTATTCTTCTTAAGTCTAATTACTTCAACACAAGGTATATCACCATCTTTTAAAAGAATATAAGGATATGACTTATCATCCTTAAAGACAATATTGTAGTAAGGATCATACTTTTTGATTAAGTTATATTCTAGTATTAAAGCTTCCTTCTCACTATTAACGACAATATAGTCAAAGTCTACAATATTCTTAACTAATTTAGTTGTCTTATAATCATGAGCACCCCTAAAATAAGAATTCACACGATTCTTTAAATTAATAGCTTTCCCAACATAGATGACATTACCATCCTTGTCTTTCATTAAATAACAACCAGGCTTTAAAGGTAAGGTCTTTAATTTATCTTTAATATCCATTATTTCTTAAACTTAACGATAGTAACATTACCGCCACCATCATATATATCACCATTGCCAAATTCCTTGACAATCTTATTTTTCTTAAGATGCTCACGAATACCATTTCTAAGTTGTCCAGTACCAGCACCATGGATGACCTTTACTTCGCTTAGTCCTGAGCCAAAGGCACTATCTAAGTATGGATCAAGTAAAGCTAAAGCATCTTCAACTCTTTCACCTACTAAGTTGATTTCTTTTTTTACTCTTTCCATTCTCTGTCTTGGCACATATTCTTTCTTAACTTGTTTCTTAGGCAACTTAGTTAGATTATTAGTCTTAGTCTTAATAATCATTCCTCTTACATTGACACTTACATTTTTGCCATTTAATTCAACAATATCACCAACACCATTAGATTCACCAATTCTAACAAGATCACCGACTTCAAAAACTACCGGTTTCTTTTCAATCTTTGAAGTATTCTTCTTTAAATTACTAATCTCATGAATAACTTTTTCATCTTCCTTATCCTTGATACTTTCTAACTTATCATAAGCTTCTTCCTTTATCTTTTCGATATAGTCATTTAATTCCTTATGATACTTTTCTCTTATAATATCTTTTTCTTTCTCAAATTCAGCTATCTTTGTATCAAGTTTCACCTGTAACAACCTATTTTTCTCTAATTCTTCACTTAAAGTCTTCTTAATAGATTCATTCTCTGCTATTTCCTTAGCCAATCTTTCAATCAATTCTTCTTGTTTAGATTGATTAAGCTTCAAATAATCCTTAGCATCCTCAATCAGTCTTTGATTATCAAAATAACGTGATGCGATATCTATCGCATTAGAAACACCAATAGAATTTTCAATATACTTATAAGTTGGCTTTAACTTTTCCATATCAAAACCAACAGAACTTAACAAAATAGATTCTTCGTTATAGGCAAACTCCTTAATATCATCATAGTGGGTTGTAATAACAAAGTAAGCCTTAGATCTTAAGATTTCTTTTAAAATAGCTAAAGAGATTGCCTGAGCTTCTTTAGGATCGGTACCTGAAATAAGTTCATCAATCAAAATTAAAGAATTTTCATTGGCTCTATTTAAAATATTATTAATATTTGAAATATGGGCACTAAAAGTACTCAAGGCATTAGTGATTGATTGATTATCATCGATATCAATATAGACATTTTCATAGAAAGGTATATCAGCCTTACTAGCTAGTACGGGAATACCTAGATATGACATTAAAACAGATAGGCCAATTAACTTTAATCCAACGGTCTTACCACCAGTATTGGTACCAGATATTACAATTCCTCTATATGGATTGCTTAAAGTATAAGTATTTAAGACCACCTTCTTTGAATCAATTAGAGGATGAGCTATGTCTTTGATATATAGATTATGATCATAGTTGATACTAGCTACACAGCCTGAATTATAAAAACCATATTCAGCCTTAGCAAAGATCACATCTAATTTAACTAAAGAATCAAAATTAAATTGGTATAAGGAAGCTACCTTGCCTACAAAATAAGATACTTCTCTTAGTATTCTATTAACTTCTTCTAACTTTTCGTTTTCTAAAGCAAGAGTCCTATTATTTAATTCTACAAATTCTTCAGGTTCTACATAAGTGGCTAAGCCAGAAGCACTAGTACCATATTGGAAGCCTTTGAATTTATGTTTATCTGAATTCTTCAATAAGAAAACTATTCTATCATTTCTAGTAAAAACATTATTTTCTTGTAAAGAAGATGAATGTCTTGTCACAAATGTAGCGCAAGCACTTCTTATATGATCAGCATTTCTATTAATAGATTCAAAGATAGACTTAAGCTTAGGACTAGCATCTTCTTTGATGTTGCCATTAATATCCACTACCTTATCAATTCTTTTGATTAAGTTTTCATCTATGAATAAAGATTCACTATAACCCTTAATATTTAAGTCATCACTTAGACTACTCATTCTATTTTTGATTCTTAGACAATGATTAGAGAATGTTAAAACACTAGCTAGTTCATATCCATCTAAACAAATATCTTTAGAAGCCTTTACTAAAATATCACCAATATCAACAATGCCATCAAAAGATAGATTGAAGTCTTTTTTTAATAAAGTTAAAGCTTCTTCACTATCATTAAGTTTTGATTTAATTACTAGAGGATTAAAGATAATTTCTTCATTTTGAATATAGTCATTTGCTTGTTTAATACTTGTATATTGGCAAACTAAATCTTTAACCTTATCTAAGTCTAAATGATTATAATTATTCATCAAAAACACCTTGTTCTTCTAACCACTTGTCAAAGGCCATTCTTGTCTTATCTATATCAAAGTCTTTGAATTCTTTTTGAAAGTCAAAATGATCCATTGAAAATTCTAAAGCCTTGTAAGATAAACCATTAATAGTCTTTAAATATGTTTTCTCTTTTACTTCATTTCCATTTTTAAATAAAGGTGTATTTAACAACATACAGAACAATAAAACCACAATAGTCGCATTAACAATGCCCATTAAGGCACCACCAATATCATTGACAAAGCCAATCAAAGGAATCTTTGAGACAAAGCCAAACAAAGGTTTAATAATTAGATAAAGTAGTTTTAATAAGATAAAGACGATTATCATATAGATAAGAGTATCCATTAAAACATTTAGTTTTAAGGCCATATAGACTTCATCTAGTTTCACAATAGGAAAATGACTAGCTAGTATTGGAGCTAAGAAGTAGCCAATGAATAGAGCTAGTATGTTGTATACCAAATCAACGATTTGTAAGATTAAACCATTCTTATATCCGATAACTACAAATGCTAGGTATAGGATAATTAAAGCTAGGTTTAAATATGTAAAATATGCACTCGAAATAACCATATCTATAGTATAAAGGATATTTTTGTTTGTGTTAAACTAATTATATGAACACATTTTCACTAAAATTACCAAAAGATAAGATTAACAAGATTAAAGAAACTTTTAAAGACGATATCAAACCATCTAAAAATGAATATATTGATACTTTTATAAGCAGAGAAGGCCTTACTATTTCTATTTATACTAATGATAAAGTAGTATTCCAAGGTAGTGATGCCCTTTTTTATGCTCAAGACTTTATTGAAAAGAAAGTATGTAGACAAGCAGGTTCTGATGAAGTGGGAACTGGAGACTTCTTTGGACCAGTTTGTGTTTGTGCTTGTATTGTAGAAGAAGATCAATTTCCTTTGTTAGATAAGTTACATATCACTGATAGTAAACAATTAACTGATGAACATATTATTAAAGTTGGTCCTACTTTAATGAAGGAACTTAAGCATTCTTTATTGATTCTTGAGAATAAACAATATAACACTGTTCATGATCATTACAATTTAAATGCGATTAAGGCTAAATTGCATAATAAGGCTTATATCAATCTTTTAAAGAAAGGATATATCATTCCTAAGGCTGCCTATGTTGATCAATTTGCGCCTGAAAATCTTTATTATTCATATTTAAGAGAAGATGCTGAAGTTTATCATGATTTAGTATTTGAAACTAAGGCTGAGTCTAAATATCCTGCCGTAGCTGCTGCATCAGTAATCGCGAGATTCGCTTTTTTAACGAAGATGTCTGAAATAGAACGCAAATATAAGATGACTTTCCATAAGGGTGCTGATGAGAAGGTAGATAATGATGCCCTCATCTTTATTCAAAAGTATGGTAAGGATAGACTTAATGAAGTAGCAAAGCTTCACTTTGCGAATTATAAGAAGATTGAGAATAAATAAGAGAATGCGCTATGTCATTCTCTTTTAAATATAGTTATTTTTGATTCAAAGTTGATATCTTGATATCCTTATCAAATTATTTGAAAAACCCATTAGATCCAATAGTTCTTCCCTTGAGACATGTTGGTTTAGTTGAACGACATTTTCAATCTCCATAATTAGTTTTCTTTTAAAAGTTAAGAAGTCACCATTTGGCAAAAGATACCTAAATACAATTACTACCGCAAATAAATCTTGTTTCCCTTTTATATATTGATTGCCCTTTTTAGGAAGTTTTAATTTTTCGTGTAATGATGTATCAGAAATAGAATCCACGGTTTTGTAAGAAAACAAACATTCGCCATGTGCACAAACATTCCTATATTTTGTTAGTACAGATAAAAAACTATCCATTTGATTTTGGTTTATATTATTGAAATGTTTACAAATTCTAGATTTAATTGATTGAGGTAATACAGTAAACATTTTGGATAAACTACCAAAAGTAAGAACATTAGTAGTTACCCAAAGTGGCAAATTGCCATAGGTATCTCGATAATAATTTATATAGTTATAATCTGTTGTATTGGTGGTTTTTTCTAGTATTACAACTAATTTGTTAATAACATTTTTTCTAGCTTTATTATAATTGTTAACGTTAAGATACTCGTCTTGAGAAATTCCATAACATTCAACAAAATAATAAGAAATCAACGTCCTTAAATGTCTTTCAATTCGTAACAGATATCTCAAAAATAATTCTCTAAGTTTTTCATCAAAATAATAAAGATTAACTATTTCATCAAAAGTAGTTTCAGTTTTATAAATATTTGAATTTTGTTTCCTAAATAAATGTTTATAGCCTTCCATTAATGGAAAATACCCAATTCTAGATAAGATATCTTTAGCATTTTCTCTATCCACCACAGTAATATGTTTATCGTTTATTATTAAATCAACTTGTTCATCAAAAGTAACAAATTTCTTTTGTTCTTTCAAATCATTCTCCAACAAAAAAAGAGGGAGAAACCTTAGGCTCTCCCCCGCCTGTAGGCTTCGCAAGTTTCTACAGAACGATCACTAAAGATAGTCTAAAGTATTTAATACTATTTGTCAAATTATTAAAATCTTTGTGTTAACATAGCTTAATTAAATATTCTCTATATCCACTACAGCAACTTTTTCCAAGCAATTCTATCATGTCAAGAATATAAATCGCACGCTAACTATTTTTTGTCGTTATAAGTTTCAACTCCTAAAAGATTTCGAATCTCATCTAAATCTGTTAACAATGGAGCAATTGATGATCTAATTAATTTTTTTGCATCTATAAACATTTGGACTTCTTTTGGATCGCTCAATACGATATTTGTAAAAAAATTTCCATTGCCATTTTCATTTGCTCCTTCTTCTAAGTTAAATACACAATAAACGTTATTAAAAATTAATATTCAACAAACATGACATAAAAAATGCCACATCATCCACTATCAATCTTTAAACAATGCATAAATCATCTAAACGACATCCGTTATTATCCCTGCTATACTTATTTAATTATCAATCACAATAAGAACTAGCATTTCTAACTTTATCAAAAAACAATTATCTAAGATGTCGTCATCTCCTTTCATAATATAGTTGCCGATAAATGATAAAATTCCTACCCTAAATATTAAAAATTGAGTACTTAAGCACTCAATCATTTAACTCTTACAAACAATGGTAAACAAGAAGAATCTACTTCAGTATTTGTGATTATAACTTCCTTATCATCAATCAAATTAATATAAGCTCCATCATTTAATTCAGTCTTCATTTTATCTTTTAAGTCCAAGACATTATAGATACCATAATATTCTTCTTTTTCACTGCTTAAAGTAACATCGAAATAATCTTCATGTTCACCTACATGGCAATATGTCTCATCTTTAAAGATATCTAATTTTCTTAAAGAGTTAAGTTTCTTAATTAGTTCAACATAAGTTTCATCATAATTAGACCAATCTAGCATATCCTTATCAAATAAAGTCGGTTTATGTTCACACCACGCCTCCTGTCCTGCATAGACAAAAGGAACACCTCTTTGTAGATAAATGAAAGCTAAATAATTTAATACTTTATTCTTATTCTTCTTTAATAAAGTATAGATTCTTTCATTATCATGATTCTCTAGATATTTAACTTTTAGATTATTTAATTTAAACTCAGAATTTTGATAATTAATCATTCTAGCCAACATATTTAAATTCTTTTCATTAATAAAGGCATCATTAATAAAAGACTTAATATCATAGCTATACAACATATCAAAGGCTTCAAATAATTCGTAATCAGTAAAGGCTTTAAAGCTAAGTTTTCTAATCACCTCGATGAATTCAAATTCAACACTTTCACCAAGCCATACAAAGTCTTTATTAATCTTACTTATAGCTTCTTTTGCCTCTAACCAAAAGTCAGATGGAACAAGGGATGCAACATCACATCTAAAACCATCAACACCCTTATTAGCCCAAAATGACAACATCTTAATCATTTCTTCTCTTAAAGCTTTATTATCATAATTAAAGTCAATGACATCAGTCCAATCAGCTACACGATTGCCAAAATTGCCTTCATTATTTCGATAATAGAATTCAGGATTAGTTAAAGTAAAAACACAATCAGGAGAACTATGATTAATAACGATATCAATCATTATCTTTAGATTATTATTGTGGCACTCTTTAACTAAATCATCAAAATCTTCCATACCGCCATATTCTTCATTGATTTCATAATAATTACTTATGGCATAAGGGGAACCTAAAGTACCCTTTCTATTAACCTTACCAATCGGATGAATAGGACATAGATATAAATATTCAAAGCCCATATCGCTTATTCTTTTAATATCGTTAATTAAATCTTTAAACTTACCTTCCCCCTTATAATTTCTGACAAATACTTGATAAATACTACTGTTTCTTAACATAATCTTTACTCTATCTTTAATTAAAAAAGTTGTACATATTAAAATACATACAACTTTAACATCTTATTTATTCTTAGAAGTTACCTTGACCATTAGAATTCTTCTTAACCACAACGTCATGAGCACCACCCTCAACAATAGAAGTGCTTGATACAAGAGTTAAGCGAGCCTTATCTCTAAATTCAGTTAAGTTATTAGCACCACAGTTAGACATAGTTGACTTAATCTTAGCAGTAGTAACCCTAACATTATCTCTTAAATAACCCGCATAAGGCACATAAGAGTCAACACCTTCTTCAAAAGACATGCCAGACTTTTGACCAACATCATATCTTTGCCAGTTTCTAGCACGATTTGATCCTTCACCCCAGTATTCCTTATAATAAGAACCATTTAACATAATCTTATTAGTTGGAGATTCTTCAAAACGAGAGAAGTATCTGCCTAACATTACAAAGTCAGCGCCCATCGCAAGAGCTAAAGAAATATGATGGTCATAAACGATACCACCATCTGAACATATTGGCACATAAATACCAGTTTCTTCAAAGTATGCATCTCTTGCCTTAGCAACCTCAATAACAGCTGTAGCTTGACCTCTACCGATACCCTTTGTTTCTCTTGTGATACAAATAGAACCACCGCCGATACCAATCTTAATGAAGTCAGCACCTGCATCAGCTAAGAAACGGAAACCATCTTCATCAACAATATTACCAGCACCGACTTTAACTCTACCATCATACTTTTCATGAATCCAAGCAATTGTATCCTTTTGGTATTCAGTAAAACCTTCAGATGAGTCAATGCATAATACGTCAACACCTGCTTCAACTAGTGCAGGAACTCTTGTTTCATAGTCTCTTGTGTTGATACCAGCACCAACAATAAATCTCTTGTGTTCATCTAATAGTTCATTTGGATGTTCCTTATGGGCTTCATAGTCTTTTCTAAATACTAAGTAAACTAAACGCTTTTCATCATCTAAGATAGGTAAACTATTTAACTTGTTATCCCAAATTAAATCGTTGCATTCACTTAATGTAAGTGAAACATGACCACATACCAACTTTTCAATTGGTGTCATGTATTTTTCTACCTTATCATCTAATGAGACTCTGCCTAAACGATAGTCTCTAGATGTGATAATACCTTTTAAAATACCATGATTCTTACCATCATCAGTAACTGCCACAGTAGAATGTCCTGTTCTTTCTATTACTTCTAATAGTTCAGCGATAGTATTTTCAGGCTTAACATTTGAGTCAGAAATTACAAAACCAGCCTTATGAGTCTTTACTTTTCTAACCATTTCAGCTTGTTGCTCAATAGTTTGAGAACCATAAATGAAGCTGACACCACCCTCTTTTGCCAAAGCAATAGCCATAGTATCATTTGATACCGACTGCATGATTGCGCTTATCATTGGAAGTTTTAGCTTGATTGTACTTTCTTCACCTTTTTTAAACCTAACTAAAGGTGTTGTAAGATCAACATTACTAGGAGTGTTTTCTCTTGTAGATAAACCTGGTACTAGTAAGTATTCGTTAAATGTTCTAGATTCTTCTTTAAAAAATTTTGCCATACCTGCCCCTTTATTTTTATCTAATATACCACATTTTTAGAGGCTAACTATGATAAAATTGTTAAAGTTAGGAGTTTACGTCATGAAATTAAAAGATTCTTATTTTTTTACATTAAGAGAAGACGCAAGAGATGAAGACTCAAAAAGTGGAAATCTACTTGTAAAAGCCGGTTATATCAAGAAAACATCTGCCGGAATTTATATGATGCTTCCTTTAGGATTAAGAGTACAAGATAAAGTAGAAAAAATCATTAGAAAGCATATGAACAATGCTGGTAGCCAAGAAGTTAAGATGCCAGCGTTAATTGCCAGTGAATACTATGAAAATTCAGGAAGACTACAAGGGTTTGGTCCTTCTATCTTCAAGCTAAAAGATCGTACTGGTAAGGACATGGTACTAGGTCCAACTCATGAAGAATTATTTGCCTTTGCAAGTAAGTCAATGATTAGATCATATAAGGACATGCCATTTAGCCTATATCAGATTCAAACTAAGTTCCGTGATGAACCTAGAGCTCGTTTTGGTCTAATTAGAGTTAAAGAATTTGTGATGAAAGATGCTTATTCTTTCGACATAGATGAACAAGGCTTAGATGTTGCTTATAAGAAGATGTTTGATGCTTATAAGGCAATATTTGATGAAATTGGTCTTGATTATCGTATCGTAAAAGCTGATACAGGTATCATGGGTGGTTTGTTGTCAGAAGAGTTCCAAGCTATTACACCAGTTGGTGAAGATAGTGTTATCTATTGTGATTGTGGCTATTCTAGTAATGAAGAAGTAGCTCAACTTGTTACTAAAGAATCTCTCGAAGCACCACTTGAGTTAACTGAAGTAGCTACACCTAATTGTAAGTCAATTGAAGAAGTATGTACTTTCTTAAATGTTGATCCTAAAAAATCAGTTAAAGCACTACTTATGAATATCAATGATGAACTAGTTGTTCTATTCATTAGAGGTGATCGTGAATTAAATGAAACTAAGGTTTGTAAGTTATTAGGCTGTAGTGAAGTTAACTTTGCGGACGATGCCCTAATCGCAACATCTAATGCAGTACCTGGTTTTACAGGTCCAATTGGCTTAAATGCTAAGATGATTGTTGATAATGAAGTTATGAATATGCATAACTTTGTATGTGGTGCTAATAAAGAAGGATATCACTTGATGAATGCTAATCCTGGTGATATTAAGGCTGATATGGTTGCGGATATCTCTAATGTAATGGAAGGAGATATTTGTCCAGTGTGTGGCAAACCACTTAAGATGACTAAGGGTATTGAAGTTGGTAATACATTCAAACTTGGTACTAAGTATTCAAAGGCTCTTGACCTATCTTACTTAAACAAGGACAACAAACAAGAAGATGTTTGGATGGGTTCTTATGGTATTGGTGTTGGCAGAACAATTGCTGCTGTTGTTGAACAAAACAATGATGAAAAAGGTATTGTATGGCCATTAAATATTGCTCCATATCACTGTATCGTTCTTATCATGTCGATGAAAGATGAAACACAGGTTGCTAAGGGTAATGAACTATATGATAAGTTAAATGCAGCTGGTGTTGAAACAATTCTAGATGATAGAAACGAAAGACCTGGTATCAAGTTCAATGACTCTGAACTAATTGGTATCCCTTATCGTATTACTGTTGGTAAGCGAATTGGTGAAGGTATCGTTGAATTAAAGAAGCGTGGTTGTGATGATGTTCAAGAACTTACAATTGATGAAGCAATTGAATTCTTAAGAACCGAAGTAAACAAATAAGCTACAAGGATGGTTAAACCATCCTTTAAATATAAATATCAATAGAGTTTATAAAAGCCGACTTATTAAATTTGTCGGCTTATTTACTTATTGAACGATTACCCTTTCAGATAATTCGATATCCATACAAGATAATAAAGACTTTAGACTTTCATATTCATCGATGGCATATTCGAAGCAGATACCACAATAATTATAACTTTCAGAGATAAGGTTTGGATTATTGAAACCTAGTCTTTCCAAATCAGCATTCTCTAAAACTTTATTAAATGTTGTCTTATCATTTTTATAAGAATTAATACTAGTTCTAACAATTCTAATAAAATTAGATAAATCATTTTGTCTATTTTTAAGAACATCATCTCTTACAAATAGACCATAGGTAGGAAAATCACTATAACTATATTCTTTTTGATAGACATTATCGATTTCTTCAATCTTATAAAATTTTAAATCTTGATAATTATTGAAATCATTATAATCAATTTCGCTTAAAACAGCTGAATTGATTACACCATTGTTCAAGTCATCTTTTAAGGCTTGAACACTATCATAATAGATAAAGTTATATTTAGAAAGATTAGCACTCAGAGCATTTAAAACACCACCTAGAACCGTTTTTTCGCCATAAACTCCTACATCACCTTTATTAAAAGCTTCATCAGTAGAACAAATATAGTAATGAGAATGAGCTAAGATAGCTAATAATTTATAATTATCATTCTCAAGGCACTTCTTAACTCCTATATTAACAGGTGCAATTATAATATCTTTATCATCCTTATCAAAGGCTTCACTTAATGTATTCACATCACTAGTAATCTCAATATTGTGTTCATCTTCTTTAAAACACAATAACGATAATGAAGCTGATTGATCAACAGATAAGATATTAAAATTATCACCGTTGCTATTTTCTACAACGCTTGGTCTACAAGCACATAGAAGTAATAGAAGTAGTACTAATGTTACTTTCTTTAACATGTAAACTTTTTAACTTCGTCTTTGAATAAAGCGATAGCGTCTGCAAGTTTCATTGAAGTATTACCTTGAACACCAAATCTTCTAATATTAACACTACCTTCAGCGATTTCACCATCACCTACAACGATTTCTACTGGAATCTTCTTAAGTTGTGCTTCTCTAATTCTATAACCTAGTTTTTCATTACGAGCATCTACTTCCACTCTAAATCCTTCACTAGCTAATGCTTCCTTTACCTTATATGCATAGTCAGCATGGATTTCACTATTTACTGGAACAATTACGATTTGACTTGGAGCCAACCACAATGGGAACGCACCCTTTGTTTCTTCAATAATGAAGGCAGTAAATCTATCAAAAGTGCCAAAGATTGCTCTATGAATTACTACTGGAACTTGTTTTTCACCATTTGAATCAATATAGTTAAGTTCAAATCTACGAGGCAATAAGAAGTCTAATTGACAAGTTGATAGTGTAACTTCAGGACCAACAGCTGGTTTAACTTCTACGTCTAACTTAGGGCCATAGAAAGCAGCTTCGCCCTTAGCCTCAAAGTATTCAACACCTAATTCATTTAATACTTCTCTTAGCTTATTCTCAGCATTATCCCACATTTCATCATCATCAAAATACTTTTCTTTATCTTCCTTATCTCTTAAAGATAATCTAAACTTATAGTCTTTAATACCGAAGTCTTTATAAACATCAAGAATTAAAGCTACTACTCTCTTGAATTCTTCACCGATTTGTTCAGGAGTTACGAACAAGTGAGCATCATTTTGACACATGCATCTAACTCTTTCAAGACCCTTAACAGCACCTGATGCTTCATATCTAAAGTCAGTGGCAAATTCACCAATTCTAACTGGAAGATCACGATATGAATGTAACTTGTTCTTATAAACTAACATGTGGTGAGGACAGTTCATAGGTCTTAATACGAACTCTTCATCATCAACCTTCATTAGTGGGAACATATTCTTTTGATAGTGATCCCAGTGTCCACTTGTTACATATAATTGCTTAGTACCAACACATGGAGTATATACATGGTCATAGCCTAGTGCTTGTTCCTTCTTGTAAATATAGTTTTCAAGTTGTTTACGTACAATAGAACCATTTGGTAACCATAATGGCATACCAGCACCAACTAAAGGTGAAGTCATAAAGATTTCTAAATCCTTACCAATCTTACGATGATCTCTTTCCTTAGCCTCTTCTAATTCCTTTAAGTAAGCTTCTAAGTCTTCCTTATTGTCAAAGCATACACCATAGATTCTTTGAAGCATCTTATTCTTAGCGTCATTTTTCCAATAAGCACCAGAATGCTTAATTAGTTTAAAATTCTTTAATTCCTTAACTGTATCAACATGAGGTCCTCTACATAAATCTGTAAAATCACCTTGTGTATAACATGAAATAGTTGTTTCATTTTCATCCATTCTATTGATTAAATCAATCTTATATGGATCATCCTTGAACATTTCTAAAGCTTCTTCCTTAGAAATTTCATGTCTTACAATACGCTTACCATCCTTGGCAATCTTCTTCATTTCCTTTTCAATCTTTTCAAGATCTTCAGTCTTAATAACATCATCTCCTAAATCGATATCATAATAGAAACCCTCTTCAATTACAGGACCTACCCAAAATTTAGCATTTGGATATAAATGAGACACCGCTTGAGCTAGTAAGTGAGCACAAGAGTGGTTCAAAGTATTTAAGTGTTCGTTCTCTTTAATGTTAATCATTGTAACCTCCTAAAATAAAAAAGGTGATACAAGGGCGTAAATAACGCGGTACCACCTTATTTTCTAACTTAATCTCTTAACGCGAGTAACGTCCAGTATTAGTGGAACTCATAAGTAGTAATCATATTATCTAGGACCATTTTCACCACCCATGGCCTCTCTATATCATCAATAATAGGATCGTGTCTTAATCTTTGTACTTCGTAATTATAAACTTTAGTAATATAGTTTTCAACCTCGTTTTAACTACTTTCTAAGCACATACTTTATATTTCAACTAGCTGGTATATTGTTATTGACTCATAAAACAGTCATAAACAATATACATCTCCTTTATCTATCAACCTATTAACCGTGGTTGATGACGGTAATTGTATCTTGTATCATATGAAATATGTGAATGTGGATTTGTACTTAATCCTGTGGCATTGACTACTTAATGGAGGCTCTTACAACACCTTATTCCAAAACAATGATTAGTTAGATGAGTCTTTGAATTCGCATTTTGAACCAGGTTTTGTGGTTTAAGTGTTGTGGCAAACAAGCACATCGCACATATATTATTTTGAAAGGATGTAATTTTATGTTTTTAATTGGTATCGGCATTGGGAAACACAAGCACTTTTTTTGTATCATCGAAAAAGAGACTGGTGAATCCATCGTTAAGCCTAAGTTTTTCAACAACAATAAAGTTGGATTTGAAGAACTACTCTTTTCATTTAAAGGTTTACCTAAAAAGGATATCCTTATAGGAATGGAAGATACAGGTCATTATCATTTTGCCTCCTAATTGTAATAGCTTGCATTCATCAACAAGCTTCTTTAAAATGCAACCCGTACTAGATTATCTAAGCCAAATCAAAGTCTCAACTTCTTTTCCACATATATTTAGCATTTTTTAATCAATAGTTGGTTAGAACAGAATAAAAAAGAAATAATGTTTCCCTCTTTGTAGATTAGCCGAAACATAATTTTAATAAAACTCCTTATTCGCATATAAAGGGTTAAAATTATTGTTAGGCTTATGGATTACTGGAAAAGTCAATATAATAATGTAGTTTTTAGGACAAAATAATTATGTATGAAAA
>ERZ827168.269-NODE-269-length-89659-cov-9.370620_pt1 | contig 89659 bp, 77 predicted proteins | sample MGYA00519868_ERZ827168 | MGnify/ENA primary metagenome ERZ827168 (study PRJEB31778, sample SAMEA3449271) | human gut metagenome | biome: human gut; feature: human-associated habitat; material: faeces | place: United Kingdom | collected 2010/2012 ... | reverse complement strand
GCCTGCTAACATGCCTTGCCGCGCTGGGGCTGTTCATCGCCGGAACGCTCGTGTTCGTGCTGCGCTATCTAGGCAAAGGACCGAGAGAGCTGCTGCCACGGGCGGGAGAGTAATTCTTTTTCTGAATGCGCATGGCGTTTGACACCCGCCATGCTGTCAGGCTATAATAGTTAAATTGACAGCAGTAATTTTGAGGGGTGACTCGGCATGAGGCGGGACGATACGAAGCGACGGATAATTGACGCGGCGCTGGAGCTTTTTGCGGCGCATGGATACGACGCGGTGAGCGTGGAGCAAATTGCGGGCGCGGTCGGTATAAAGGCGCCGTCGCTTTATAATCATTTTGTCAGCAAGCGCGCCATTTTTGACGAAATTGTCAGCGATGCCGCCGCGCGGTACGAGGATTTTACGGCCATGCAGAGCGTGCATGTTGACGATGCCGATGCGGACACGGGCGAGTTTTTAGGCATAAGCGAAGATGTGCTCTGCCAAAAGGTGCGGGAAATTTTTCTGTATTCGCTGCACGATAAAACCGTGAGCAGGCTGAGAAAGCTGCTCACCATTGAGCAATTCAGGAGTGCGGAGCTTTCCAAAATGTATAATGAGCGCTATGTGGACAGGCTGGCCAATTATCACGCCGGATTGTTTGCGCACCTTATGGAGAAGGGGCAAATCAAGCAATATGATCCGTATGTGCTGGTGCTGATGTATGTTTCCCCTATAATGACGCTTATGGGCGTTTGCGACCGCCAGCCCGAGCGCGAGGATGAGTGCCTACAGAAGCTTGATAAGCATGTGCGCCTTTTCTTTAATGCGTTCAATAAATAACCCGCTTATTTTTGCAAAAGTAAAGCCCGTGGGATGCTGTCCGCGCGGGCTTTTTATTATGCGTTTTTTACGCTTCTTTTGCTTCTTTTATTGTTATGCTGTTTATAACGGGCTGCTCCGCGGCGGGGATGGTGCCGTTGTTGTCGGTAGGCTTAGCCGATTCGCAAATGCCGTCCACGATGTCCATACCGTCCGTTACATAGCCGAACACGGCGTATTGCCCATCAAGCGACGTATAATCCTGATGCATTATGAAAAACTGTGAGCTTGCGCTGTCGTAATTCATGGAGCGCGCCATGCTTATTGCCCCGCGCGTATGCGAAAGCGCATTGTCAACGCCGTTTGCGCTGAATTCGCCCTTTATGTTCTCCCCGCTGCCGCCTGTGCCGTTGCCGTTGGGGTCGCCGCCCTGCATCATAAAGCCGCTTATTATGCGATGAAAAGTAAGGCCGTTATAGAAGCCTTCATTTGCCAGCTTTACAAAATTAGCAACCGATATAGGCGCGTCGTTGCCGTACAGCGCAACGGTTATAACGCCGTGATCGGCAATGTCTATTTCCGCGTAATACGTTGCATTCTCATCCAATGCCGCGGTCTCAATGCTCGCGGCAGGCTCGGCAGTAGGTTCGGCGGGGGCTGCGGGTTCGTCGGCAGCAAGCTTGCAGGAGCACAGCATCAGCGCGCACATAAGCACAGCCGTCATAAGCATAACATGCTTTCTTATTTTCATTCTGTCACCTCTATAAAAAATACGGGATGAACGCTCCATCCCTATATATAATGATAATACCCATTACAGCGCGTGTCAATACCGCCCGTATTGACGTGAAAAGCGGCAAAGTATAGAATATAAGGCGTAACAAAGAATATGAAAGGGGCGGCGCGGTGCGCCGCGGAGTAAAAAGAAAGATGGAGAAAGCGAATAAGCCGTCAACGCGGCTTATAGATTTGTTCCTTGCGTTTGCGCGGGTGGGAATGCTCACGTTCGGCGGGGGCGTGGCAATGCTGCCGATGCTCGAACGCGAATGCGTGCAGCGCTTCGGCTGGGTAAACAACGATGAGCTTACGGATTATTTTGCAATCGGCCAATGCACGCCCGGCATAATTGCCGTAAATACGGCAACGTTTGTGGGCAGCAAGCAGCGCGGCGCATTGGGCGCGGCTGTGGCAACGCTTGGCGTTATATCCCCCAGCATAGTTATAATATTGATAATTGCCGCCGTGCTGAACGGCTTTGCCGATAATCCGTATGTTATCCATGCGTTTGCGGGCATACGCGCGGCGGTCTGCGCGCTGATGGTCAATGCCGTGGTTCGCCTGTGCAAAAGCAACGTGCGCGATTGGTTCGGCCTTGCGCTTGCGGCGGCGGCGTTCGTGCTTACGGTGGTTATCGATATTTCGCCCGTGTTTCCTGTGCTCGGCGCGGCAATATTGGGCATATTCGCCGGAATGTTTACGGAGCGGGGAGGAAAACAATGAGCATTTATTTTACGCTGTTCTGGGAATTTTTCAAAACCGGCCTTTTCGCAATAGGCGGCGGCATGGCAACATTGCCTTTTTTGAGCAGCATGGCGGAACGCTTCCCCTGGCTTACGCAGGAGCAGCTTGCCAACATGATAGCCGTATCCGAATCAACGCCGGGGCCGCTTGGCATAAACTGCGCAACGTATGCGGGCTACAACGCCGCGGGCGTGCCGGGCGCGATAATAGCAAGCATTTCCGAAGTGCTGCCCAGCTACATCATAATTTTGATAATATCAAAAATGCTGCGCCGCTTCAGCCAAAGCAAATATGTTTCCTTCGCCTTCGGCGGGCTGAGGCCGGCGGCAACCGGGCTTATAGCCGCGGCGGCATGGGGAGTTGTGTCCATAGTGCTGTTCAATTTTTCCGCGTTTGCTTCGGGCGGAATAGCGGCGGTATTCAATATCGGCGCGGCGTCGGTTTTCGCGCTCATGATGGTATTGACCAATATAAAGCCGCTCAAAAAGCTGCATCCGCTTTACTTTATCGCGTTTGCGGCGGTATTGGGGATAGTGTTTAAATTATGAGCGAAAATATCGAAAGCGCGTTCCGTTTCTGCCCTGTTTACAGCGGCTCCTCCGGCAATATGCTCTTTGCCGAAGGCGGCGGCGCGCGCATATTGATAGACTGCGGCTTTGCGGGCAGCACCGCGGCAAAGGCCATGGCGGAGATAGGCGTTCCACTCGATACGATAGACGCCATACTCGTTACCCATGACCACAGCGACCATACAAAGGGCGTGGGCATACTCAGCAGACGTTACCATATTCCCGTTTACGCAAACGAAGGCACGTTCCGCGCCATGGCGCCCATAATAGGCAAATTGGGCGACGGCATGGCCCGCGTGTTCGTTACAGGATGCGACTTTTTTATAAAGCAGCTTAATGTGCTCACGTTCCCAACCCCGCACGACGCGGCGGAAAGCGTAGGCTTCACGCTGGGCTGCGGCGGCAAGCATGTGTCCGTAATGACGGACATAGGCCGCTTTGACGAGCGGCTGCTCTCCTGCGCAGCGGGGAGCGACCTTGTGCTGCTGGAAGCCAATCACGATGTTGACATGCTGAAGGTCGGCCCGTATCCGTATCCGTTAAAGCGCCGCATACTGAGCGACCACGGCCACCTTTCAAACGACGATTGCGCCGCTGCGCTTATAAAGCTTTACCAAACCGGCGTACACCGCGCCATATTGGGGCACCTTAGTGGGGAGAACAACATGGAAGCCCTTGCGCTTGAAACCGTGCGCCAAGGGCTTAGGCGGGCGGATATACCGGACGGCGATTTTGCGCTGGATGTGGCGCACCGCGGCGAGATAGGCAAAATGTATGAAATATAAGGAGCGCACATGACAATACGCATACTTTGCGTGGGCAAAATAAAGGAAGCGTTTTACCGCGACGCCATAGCGGAGCCTATGAAGCGCATGGGCCGCTATGCCACGACGGAAATAATAGAAGTTGCGGAAGAAAAGGCGCCGGAGGGCCTGAGTCAGGCCGAAAAGGAGCAGATACTTGCAAACGAGGGCGAAAGGCTGCTTGGCAAAACCGACGAGCGCGATCATATCATAGCCCTGTGCATAGAGGGCAAAAAGCTAACAAGCGAAGCCTTCGCCGCGCATATAAGCGCCGCCATGCTTGCGGGCAAAAGCCGCATAGTGTTCATAATAGGCGGCTCCTTCGGCCTGCACCCAAGCGTTAAGCGCCGCGCAGACATGCTGCTTTCATTCAGCGATATGACATTCCCGCATCAGCTCTTCCGTGTTATGCTCGCGGAGCAAATATACCGCGCGTTCAAAATAAACAATAACGAGCCGTATCATAAATAAAAAGCGTTCTATTACGAAATCGGTTCCAATTTGACCTTTTTCCGTAATAGAACGCATTTAACAACTGTAAATCTGCTGCTTACGCGCACTTTCTTCTAAGCATCAGCCTTTTTACCAGCGTGCAAAGGTCGCGCGCGGCGGCAATAAGGCCGCGGCGTTCGTAGTAGCAGTCGCCTTCGGGCGTGGTAAGGCTGTGCTTGGCAATAAGCTCGTTGAGCCCGCCCTCGAACACCGTGTTTCGGCTAAGCCTGTTTTCAAGGTCGCCTATGTCCTTCACGTCATCCATGCCCAAAACATAGGAAGCAAAGCTTACGCAGGTGTATGCGTCCTTCAGCCTGTATCGTTTGCCGAACGGCAGCGCAGCCGCGTCGAACAGGTTATATATCATGCTTTCGCTGCGCTCTATCGCATCGTTCAGCCTTGCACGGGCGGCCGTGTATTCTTCCTCCGTCATGTCCACGCGGCAAAGCTTTATAGGCACATCCATGGCGTTTATAATGTAATGCACGGGATATTCGCGCATAAAGCCGCCCGAAAAGGGCGAATCGTGCCTTTTGCGTGAAAAGGAGTATACCGTATAAAGCTTTTCATCCAGCGAAAGCGCAACGTGGGAATAGCGGCTGTTGCGCAGGAACACGCGGATAAAGCAGCCTATTTTGGTGTTCTGCCGCGAAAACAGAACATACATGCACCGTTGCATGGCATATCCTCCACTAAATCGTTTTGTTTACAGCAGCGTCTGCCCGTTTATTGTCAGGCGGAATTTAAGTCCCAGCTTTTCCGCAGCCTTGCGGCAAAGCAGCATGCGCTTTAGGAATATTTCAAAATAATCCATAACGGAGCAATACTGCGTATCTATCGTCATTGTAAGGGTAACGTTTTCGTGCGCATCGTCTATTGTGGTGCTTGCTTCGCGCACGGCAAAATTCACCCGGTCGTGAATGTCAAACGCGGCAAACTCCGCCTTGCGCACGCGGGTATAGCGCACGTCCGTCTTGTCCGCTATTATAAGCGCGGCGGAAATCGCGCTCACAGGCACCCCCGTGCCTTCATCGTGGTTACCTATTGCGGCAACTATTTTTGCTATGTCCTCCGCATCCGCGCCAAGGCGATCAAGTATCCTGAACGCCATTACCGCGCCGCTCTGCGCGTGGTCAATGCGGTTTATAACGTTACCTATATCGTGCATATAGGCTGCTATCTGCGCAAGCTCTATCTCCCGCTTGTCGTAGCCTAAGGTTGAAAGTATATATGCGGCCACGTCCGCCGTTTTGCCAACGTGGGCAAAGCTGTGCTCCGTGAACCCAAGCTCGCCCAGCGATGCGTCAGCCATGCGGATATAAGTCTTAATGGACGGGTCGGCCTTTACCTGCTCAAGAGTTATCATTGACATTCTCCGGTTTCATATTCATTTTACCCATATATAATAACTCATTTTTCTTAGTTTGACCATATGCGCGCCGCACGTTATAATATGTTTACAAATATTGTAGGAGCCGCAGCATTATGAAGATAACGCGCTTTGCATTGGGCATACGCTTCGCCGCCATGGCGGAGCAGCCGCATAAGGAATTCGCAAGGAAAATATTCGAAGGCATATTCTCCGTGCTCACGTTGAGCGAATTGGAGGATCTCACTTTATACGGCGGGGCGGATCCGTTCAGTCCCGCGAATGCCGAAGGCGAGGAGAGCGACGTTTACCTTGTTGTGCTCATGGGCGGCAAGCTGAAGCAGATGCGCAAGGTTTACCATGCCATTGCCGATGATGCGGCGCTTGATATGTACATGGTGCATAACCGCCCCTTTGTTGAAAACAACCGCCTTTATAAGGTGGAAGGGCTGGACTACTTCGGCCAGGTGCGCCCAAACGGCCGCATAGAAGGCGGGGACGGAACGCTGGACGGCCTTAGCGTGCCGAAAAAGCGCGGCCGCCGCAAGCCTGTAGGCAAGGGCATAAGGGTAATGCTCGCCCCTGCGGATTACGAGCGCCTGACAAGCACCGATGCAATAAAGCGCATGACCGTTGCCGCGCGCAGGCATTTTCAGGGCGTTAAGCTTGCACCCTTCCCAATAAATGACGGCGGCGAAGGCTTCGGCGCAAGCATAGTTACCGCAACCGGCGGCGCGGCAAGGAAAATAGCCGTAACCTCCTGCATGCTGGACGGCAGGCGAGACGCATATTACGGCGTTGTCAGCGGCAGAACTGCCGTTATAGAAACGGCGCAGGGCTTCAGCGCGGGCGGAATATCATCAATAGGCGTTGGCGAAATGCTGCGCCGCGCCCTTGACGAGGGGCTGAAGAATATAATAATAGGTGTGCACGATGCCCAAATGGGCGATGGCGGCATGGGCTTTGCCCGGGCGCTTGGCGTGCGCTTCTTCGATAAGGACGGCACCGAGCTTGACGCTTCACGCGATGCGCTGCCGCTTATTGAGCGGGCGGAAGCGGACTATATCCATCCGCGCATGGGCGAGGTGAAGCTTCTTTGCATAGATGCTTCCTCACCCGCGGACGCGATAGCGGGCATAGACAGGCTAAACGCCGCGCTGAGCGCCGCACTCGGGCGGGAGATTGACCCCTCGCCCGGCTTTGCGGGCATAGTCTGCGCGCTGAGCGGCGGGCGTTACAGCCGCGATTACGACGACCTGCTCGAAGCCATAAACTTCAATAAGCTTGCGCGGAACACCGCGCTCGTGGCAACGGGCTGCTCCGCGCTCGATACCGAAGCCATGCAGCCGGGCAGGCCCATGTATTGCATAGTTAAGCGGTGCGCCGCGCTGAAAATCCCCGTTGCAATGGTGGTGAACCAAATCGGCGACGGCGCGGCGGAGCTGTATTCAATAACCAACGCCGGCATAATGACGATAGGCTCTTCCGCCGCTGATACTCCGGAAGAAACCGTTAGGAAGTTCGACAGCGCGGCGGACAGAATGTTCCGCTTCATAAGAATGGGGCGCGATGTTGAAAAGATAGGCGCGCCCAAGCAGCCAAAGCTTAAGCCGTGGCTCACGCTGCTTATAGACAGCTGGAAAAAATAACCGCGTGCGCAACGCGCGCATGCATGATAGAATAATAAAAATCGCCGGTTTTTGGCGAAATAAGGGGTTTAACAGTATTGAGTAAGGGTATTAAAAAGGCGGCGCTTGCGCTGTGCATATTCGTGTTCATACTTTCGGCGCTGCCCGCGCCCAATTTGGCGGCGGAACCGGCGTCCCAAACCGTGCGCGTTAAGCTATCTACCAATAACGCAACGGCTATCGCCGTAAGCGTAAAGGGCGAATATCTCATAAAGGAATGCGGCCTTCTGCTGCCAAGCGGCACGCTTACATTGCGTTCCAACTTCAACGGCACCATTTCAGCCGTCCATTCAACATACGGAGAGCTTTATTCGGGCGATACAATATCCCTTATGCGCACGGATATGCAGCCATCCGCGGGCTATCTTTCGTTCAATTCGCGCCGCTATCTTGGCCATCTTTACGCCCGCGCCCTTTCAAGCGGATATATTCAGCTTGTGAACGAGGTTCCCGTTGCGCATTATCTTTACGGCGTTGTGGCATACGAAATGAACAACCTTTACCCGCTGGACGCTTTGAAGGCGCAGGCTATAGCCGCCAAATCCTATGTGCTTTCAATAATTGCGGAAAAGCCCAACGCAAGCTATCATATAGGCGATACCTCGGCCGATCAGGTGTATAAGGGCTATAATTCAAGCTATACAAACGTTATCGAGGCCGTGGATTCAACCATATCCGAAGTGCTTACCGTGAACGGCAGAATACTGACCGCGTATTACAGCGCCTCAAACGGCGGGGAAACCACCGTCCCCGGCACCGCCTGGCCCGGCAAAAGAATAAGCGACGCGGGCTTTGCCGTTGCGCTTGACCATTACGATACCGCCAATTCACTAAGCCTGAAGGAAACCGTTACGATTCCAATAAACAGCCCCGGGCAAATATCGCAGCAGCTTTACGATATGCTCATAGCCAAGCTTACGCAGTACCGCGGCGTGCAGGCGCAGGGGCTGAACATGATACGCAGCGTTGAGCTGAACGACCCCAAGGGCCGCGGCGAGCAGCGCAGCATGACCACCATGACAATAGTTGTGGACGGCATATTCGCAGGCGAAGTGGAGCAGAACATAACGCTTAGGTTCAACGTGAGCGAGCTTTTGCTTTACCGCGTATGCACAAACAGCAAACTGCGCAGCTATTGGGGCGAATATTCATCCGACGGCAGCAATTACACCATATATCATGTGCGCTGGGGTCACGGCGTCGGCCTTAGCCAGCGCGGGGCGCAGCAGCGCGCAAGCCAGGGCGAAAATTACCGCAGCATACTTGCTTTCTATTACCCCGGCGCGACGCTTGCAAATTACAGCATAACAATTCCCGCCGCCCCTGCAAAGCCCGGCGAGCCCGACCCTACCCCCACGCCCGAGCAGACCGCAAATCCCACCCCAACGCCCGATAGCGGCGGCACCGTGGGCATGATAAGCATTGGCACGGGCGTTACCACGGCGCGCGTGAATATTCGCCGCGGTGCGGGCACAAAGTATGAATCCCTGATGCTGATGCCAAAGGGCACCAAGCTGACCGTTTATGATTACGACAACGGCTGGTACTATGCCGAAATTGACGGCAAGGGCATAGCGGGCTTCGTTATAGGCGATTATGTCAAATTTACCGCCGCAAAGAACGAACCAACGCCCACGCCCAACGATTCTCCATCGGCCACACCCACGGCTGAGCCTTCCAATACGCCGGGCACAAGCGGCACGGTGGACATTGGCACGGTTACGGGCAGCGGCGTGAACCTGCGCACGGGGCCGGACACGTCCTATGCTTCCATAAAAAAGCTTGATAAAAACACGCTTATAATAATACTTGGGACAGAGGGCAAATGGACGCGCGTTGTGGCCGGAGACAACGAAGGCTATATCCACAGCGACTATGTTAAAAAGACCGGCACCGCCGTTATCGAATCAAACGAAACGCCAAGCGTGCCTAAGCATGGCGAGGGCGAAACAACAGGCAGCGTGAACCTGCGCGAAGGGGAAGGCACAAACACGAAAAAGCTTGCGGTGCTGAAAAAAGGCACCAAGCTTGAGCTTATAGCCCTTTCAAACGGCTGGTATAAAATAAGCTGCGCCGCGGGCGAGGGCTACGTCAGCGCAAAATATGTGCGCGTAATAACGGCCCTGCCCGAAAACGGCGCCGATACGGGCGAAGGCAAGGAGGCCGAGCCCGAGGCCCCCTCCGCAATAGGCACGGGCGTTACCACGGGCACGGTGAACATGCGCGAAAAGGCAAGCACATCGTCAAAGATTTTAACCAAGCTGAAGCGCGGCACCGAGGTTACGCTTTACTCCCTTTCAAACGGCTGGTACGAGGCCGAATGCGGCGGCAAGCGCGGCTATCTTTACGCAAAATACGTTAAGAAAACGGCCGATGCCGCGCCGTCTCAGCCCGAAACGCCGGAAGCTCCCGAACCCCCTGGCGTAACGCCGGAAGGCGACGGCAAGGGCAGCACAAAGGTGGAGCTTGCAACCGGCAAAACCAACGCCAAGGTGAACATGCGCACCGGCGCATCAACGTCCGGCACGGGCGTGCTCGGCACGCTTGCCGCAGGAACAAAGCTGAACATATTGGCGGAAATGGGAGACTGGTACTATGTGCTTTACGATGGGCGCACGGGCTTCTGCGTAAAGGCATACGTCAACGTGCTGTCCCAAGGGACGGTGGGCATATATAAGGGCGATACGGCAATAACCCTTATATCCGCCACAATAAAGTCCAATGTGAACTTCCGTACCGGGCCGGACACGACATACGCCATAATACGCCGGCTCAACAAGGGCGACGCCGCAATGGTATACATGATAAACGGCGGCTGGTGCCTTGCAAGGTGCGGCGATGATTACGGCTTCATCAGCAAGGAATACGTTAAGCTTAGATAACAAACAGAATAAACCAAAGCATAAAAAGGCAGCGCAATACCCCCTCCGCGCTGCCTTTTCGGGCCTTTTTGAAAAGGCCCCGTAGTGGGATTTACCCCTCCCGCACTGTAACGCATGGTGGTGACATGCGCTGATGCATATGATACGCCAAATGCGGTGCAGTATGCTGAACCGTGTAATAAAGTGCTGTTTTTATGTAATTTTTTGCATTTGCTTGACAAGGGCCTGCTCCGTATAATACCATTGAATCGACAAATATTCCGTATTTACAGTCTTGATCGGGGGTCAATATGAGCAATTTTGCGATTTCAATGGTAGGCAACGCAATAATAGGCTTTTTGATGGCGGCATTCGTGCTGTCTGTATTAAAGCCGCGGTTCAACTTTGCGCTTACGGCAGTCATAACGCTGTTCGTTGTGTTTTACGCCAGCCTATACGGCATGCTGCTTTTGCCCGCGAACACGCCGCCGCTTATAAAAATGAGCATAGGCATTGTGTGGGACACCTGCTGGGGATTGTTCCTGTTTACGGATAAGCGGATGAAGGTTGTTTTAAGCGTGAGCCTTGTGTTCATGCATGAAGCCATCTGCGAAGTTATGGCGCAGCTTATATTCAACGTGCATTACACAAGCTCCGCCGAAGTTTACAGCTCTCCTCTTAACCTTTTAACTTGGTATGCGATATACGTAATAATGTTCTCAACGCTGCTGTTCCTTTCAACGCTGGTAATAAATCGCTCTTCGGACAGGCTTACCTGGCGCGAACTTATTTTGTTTGCCATATTCCCCATCGCGCAGGTTGTGATGAGCATGTGGATACTCGATCCGCCGGATGCGGACAGCGCATATATTGCCCGCATAGGCACGATACTTTTCTGCATAGCCAGCGACGTTTCGCTTTACCTTGCGGTGCGCGGAATGTCCCAACGGGCGGAGCTTAAACTGAGCAACGAAATGCTGAGCGAGCAGATAGAGAACGAAAAAACGCACTATGCCGCGCTGGTCGATCAATACGAAACGGCGCGCTCCCTGCGGCACGACATTGCCAACCATATGTATACCATTCAGGCGCTGCTTTCAAGCGGCGATACTGAGCAGGCCGCAAAATACGCAGCGGAGATAATACCGCGGCATACTTTTTCATCCACGCTCGGCCAATGCGAAAACAGAATAGTTGATGCATTCATGGCGTCCCGCCTTGAAAAGCTGAAGGACAGCGGCATAAGAATAGAAACCGATATTGCGCTGCCGTACGAATCCCGCATTGCAAATGCGGATATGATAATAGCCCTTGGCAACATGCTGAACAATGCTGAAGAAGCCTGCCGCGCGGTGAAAGGCGCGGAGCCGTTCATACGCATATGGGCGCGGGAGGAAAACGGCTGCTGCACAATAAGGATGGAAAACTCCGCCGCCGCGGCCGATACGCGCAAAAAGGCGCGGATACACGGCCTTGAACGCGGGCTTGGCACGGGCATAATAAACAACATTGCCCGTCAGTACAACGGCACGTTCATAACCGGCGCAAAGGGCGGCGTGTTCAGCGCGGCGCTCACAATGCAGGTACCCGCGGAAGCGCAAAGCGAGCCGCATGCGGAGGAGGCAGGATGCTGAACATAGCCATTTGCGATGACGACGCCCTGCACGGCCGCCATACTGCGGCGCAGATAAGCGGCCTTGACGGGTTTGCCGCGGCGAAGCTTAGCCTTTTCACAAGCGCGGATAATTTGATATACGCCATAACGGAGGATAACTACGCCGTTGACATTGCGGTGCTGGATATTCAGATGGAATCCATGGACGGGATAGAGCTTGCAAAGCGCATAAACGAAATTGCGCCCGAATGCCAGATTATATTCCTGAGCGGGCATATAGAATACGCCTCGAAGGTATATGACGCGGAGCACGTTTTCTTCGTGCTGAAATCGCAAAGCGAAACATATCTTAAAAGTGCGCTTGAAAAAGCCGTGCACCGCCGCGAAAGCGCCAAGGCAAACTATATCGTAATAACAAACGGCGCAAACGCGCAGCGCATGCCGTGGGACAAGGTGCAGTATTTGGAGCGCGTATTGCGGCGCACAAAGGTTGTAACGGCGGACGGCGAATACTGGACAAGCGCCGCGCCGAAGGAGCTTGTGGCGGGGCTGGACGAAACATGCTACTGCCGCTGCCACAACAGCTATTATGTAAACACCGCCTGCCTTGCGGCAATGCTGCCGGGCGAATTTATACTGAAAAGCGGCGCGCATATACCCATAAGCCGCAGCCTTTCGCGCCATGCGAAGGAAACTTTCCTATTCGCGGGGCCGCGGTTTGGCGGTTGAAACGGCGCGGCGCGGTATGATAGAATAAGGCATAAAGCAATTATGAAAGGGGCCTGCCGCCATGGCGCGATATACACAGCGGTTAATTATGTCAACGTTTGAGCAAATGCTTGCGGAGATGCCGTTCGATAAAATAACGGTATCGGCATTAGTCAAGCGGTGCGACATAAGCCCGAACACGTTTTATTATCATTATCAGGACATATATGCCCTGCTCAACGCCTTCCTTGAAAGCCGCTTCGGCCAATATACCCAATGTGATTACCTTGCGGAAAAAGGCTGGCGCACCGCCACGAAGGAGATGCTTGCCGACTGCAAGCGCAGCGAAAAGCTTATATACCACATATACAATTCCCTTTCGCGGGATGTATTGGAACGCTATGTTTTCACGATCACGGACGACGTTTTTTACCGCCAGGTAAAGCGCGCCGCCGCGGAGCAGCACAGCGCCGCCACGGATGCGCGGCTGCACGAAATAGCGGGCATATGCCGCTATGCGTTCCTCGGTTTCTTTCTCAAGTTCCTTTGGAACAGGATGGACGACGACATAGACAAAAGCGTGGATTCGCTCGGGGAGCTGTTTGCAGGCTTTGTTGAGAATGCGGTAAAAACACACCGTAAAGATACAGCCGGTTTGAATTTGTAACAATATATAATCTGATGAAAAAGGCGGTTCCTACTAATTTGACAGGAATCGCCCCTTTATTTATGGAATAAGCCGCGCGCTTTGGGTAAAATCCTTGTTAAATAATTTGCGAAAGGACTTATTTATAAAAGATGAAAGCATCGGATGCAATGAAAAGCTTCGCCATGAAGCAAATGTACAGCTATATCGACAAGGATCCCGATAATAACATTCCAAAGCTGCTTGACCTGCTTGAAAGCAGCGATAAGAACGGCAACAGCGTGACGGATCAGGTCAAGGGCATACGCAGCGCCATACAGGACAAGGACAGCAACTGGTATAAACTGGTAAAAAGCCTGTGGACCGATATTGACGACGGCCAGCGCCGCGCGCTGATAGAAGCGGCCGTGATTAACGCATCCCTTATAGGCACGCCTATAACAATAGAGAATCAGGAAAAATACGGCTGCAATATACCCTGGGCAATACTTATGGACCCCACTTCCGCCTGCAATCTGCATTGCACGGGCTGCTGGGCGGCGGAGTACGGCAACAAGCTGAATTTGACGCTTGACGAGCTGGACAGCATAATACGCCAGGGCAAGGAGCTTGGAACGTATATTTACATCTATTCGGGCGGCGAGCCGCTTGTTAGGAAAAACGACCTTATAAAACTTTGCGAAAAGCATAAGGATTGCGCGTTTCTGGCATTCACCAACGGCACGCTGATAGACGATGCGTTTGCGGACGAAATGCTGCGGGTAAAAAACTTTGTGCCGGCAATAAGCATAGAGGGCTTTGAGGAAGCGACTGACTTCCGCCGCGGCGCGGGCACATATCATAAGGTGATAGAGGCCATGCAGCGGCTGAAGCAGCGCAAGCTTCTATTCGGCATTTCCTGCTGCTATACAAGCAAAAATGCGGAGGTAATAGGCAGCGAGGAATACATAGATTCCATGATAGACATTGGCGCAAAGTTCGCCTGGCTGTTCACATATATGCCCATAGGTGCGGACGCCGTGCCGGAGCTTATGGTCAGCGCGGAGCAGCGCAAATTTATGTATGACCAAATACATAAGTTCCGCCAGACCAAGCCGCTGTTCACAATGGACTTCTGGAACGACGGCGACGCCGTAGGCGGCTGCATAGCGGGCGGGCGCGGATATTGCCACATAAACGCCAACGGTGATGTTGAGCCCTGCGCATTCGTGCACTATTCCGATTCAAACATTCGGGAAAAGACGCTGCTTGAAGCATACCGTTCCCCACTGTTCATGGCATACAGGCGTAATCAGCCGTTCAACGAAAACATGCTCAGGCCCTGTCCTGTGCTGGATAACCCGGGCCGCCTTACGGACATGGTGGATGAATCCGGCGCACATTCAACCGACCTTATGAGCCCCGAAAGGGCGTGCGATTACTGCGGCCGGTGCGTTGATGCGGCGGCAAGGTGGGCAAAGGTTGCGGATGAAATGTGGGAAAACATTCCTGATAAGCGCGGCGTGCACCACAGCGGCAAAATGTCAAAAAAGAGTTAAGTTTATAACCAAAACGGCCTCCCTGCTGAATGCGGGGAGGCCAAAGCTTATTTTATGCTCAGTTCCAAAGCTTTTCGGTATACACACCCTTTTGTTTCAGCTCTTTGAGCTTCTGCATAACAACGGGCTTGTCATCCTTATGCGTTACGCCGAACCAAGCGTCGTGCGTGGGTTCAACATGCACCCGCACCTTGCCCGCCTGTATTGCGCTGCAAACGGCAACGGGCAGCAGATCCTCGTACTTCATGGGGTTCCTTTCAAGGCCGGCAGCTATGTTGCGGCGGAAGCTGTCGTCAAGAATATCGAATATGCTGTTTGAAAATCCCCAGCAGTTCATGGATACGGTGGTTCCCTTGGGTATGGCTATGGTGGTGCCGTCGTCCTCCGTGGCTACTGCGCCGCAATCCGCGCGGGCAATGCGCATACGCTCTACTATCGAGGTAAGGCAGCCTTCGCCGTTCACCTGGCATACGCCGCGCGTGACCTCGCCGTTTTCGGGCAGGGTGTTTTCCACGGGATAGCCCACGGCAAGGTGCTCGTTTGCGCCATGCTCGCTTGTGAGGAATTTATAAAGATGCTCAAACGCTTCCGGCCCATAATAATCGTCCGCATTTATAACGGCAAACGGCCTTGTGCCCACGGCGGGACGCGCGCAAAGCACGGCATGGGTGGTACCGAGCGGCTTTTCGCGGCCTTCGGGCAGGGTTATGCCTTCCGGCAGCATATCGAGCTCCTGATAAGCATAGCTCACTTTAAGATATTTGGACACCCTGTCGCCAATAGCTGCGTGGAACGCGCCGCTTATGTTTTTCTTAATAAGGAATATCACCTCGTCAAAGCCGGCGCGGTGAGCATCGAACACGGAAAAGTCGATTATTATATGCCCTTCTTCGTCCACGGGGTCTATTTGTTTAAGGCTGCCGTAGCGGCTGCTCATTCCCGCCGCCATTATGACCAATACCGGTTTTTCCATTCTTTGGTTCCCTCCTGATTATTTTGGCTATATTATACCATTTATGCTGCCGCGCGTCATCCCCAAAGCAGCACGCGCAAAATGCCCATTATAAAAAGGTGCGCCGGATAATAAACATAAAAAAGCTTGCCCATGCCCTTCCACTTGCCGCGTTCGCCGTTATAAAGCCGCAGCAGCGGTATCGTAAGGCAGGTAAAAAGCTGAATAACGCCGTATATTTTATCAAGGAATATGAAATACACCGCAGCGTAAGTGGCGCTCCATATCATCATCCAAATCATCTGCTGCTTAAAATTGCCGCGCGCGTTACCCATGAAAAGAATTGCGACGGCAGCTACGCAGCTCCAGTCCGACGGGAAGGTTATTGCGCACACGGCGAAAACTATAACGGCCTTCAGCCAATGCGGCAAGCGCTTTGAATCGTTTATCCTGAGCAGCACCAGGCCCCACGCCAGCGACCACGCAACACTTGTTTGATTGAATACGCTATCCTTCAGCGGAACAAACGATATGCCGAAGCAGAAATTGTATGCAAAATGCGAAACGAGCGCCAGTATGAACAGCCTCAGTGTATATTTATTCACATCGTGCGTATAATGATAGCCTTCCACTATGAAGAACCACATTATGGGCGCGGTCAGCCGCCCCATTATGTGGCAGGCTATTGCGGCGGGGTTATGCGAATACCCGGGCCAAAGCGTCCATGCAAGGTGGTCTATCGTCATTGCGGTTATGGCTATAAGCTTTAATTGGTTGCCGTTAAGGCCGCGCCGCGTCAATGTGCTTTCCATGCGTTTTTCTCCGTATAAGCAAAAAATATCACAGGGATTTTACCACATGCGGCGCTTTGCTTCAAGTATGCAAAAAGGGCAGGTCTGCGCCCGCCCTTTTTTGCTTTATTTAAGCCGTATGTGATTTTTGAATTACATGCCTTCCACTATGGTGGCAACGCCCATGCCGCCGCCTACGCACAGCGTGGCAAGGCCGTACTTGGCATTGCGGCGCTTCATCTCGTAAAGCAGGGTCACGAGTATACGGCAGCCGGATGCGCCTATGGGATGGCCCAGGGCTACGGCGCCGCCGTTTACGTTTACCTTATCCATGTCGAAGCCAAGCTCGTTGGCAACGGCAACGCTCTGCGCGGCGAAGGCTTCGTTGGCCTCGATAAGGTCTATGTCCTTCAGCTCCAGGTTGGCCTTCTTGAGGGCCTTGCGGGTGGCGTACACGGGGCCGATACCCATTATGCTGGGATCTACGCCAGCGCTGGCGCCGGTAACTATCTTGGCAAGGGGCTTTACGCCAAGCTCCTTGGCCTTTTCGGCACTCATGATGACCAGCGCGGCCGCGCCGTCGTTAATGCCAGAAGCGTTGCCCGCGGTTACGGTACCGCCGTCGCGCTTGAAGGCGGGCTTGAGGTTGGCAAGCTTTTCGGCAGTGCTGTCCGGACGAGGCTGCTCGTCTACCTTGAACTCTACCATTTCCTTCTTGACCTTTACCATTACGGGAACGATTTCCTCATCGAACTTGCCGGCGGCGGCGGCAGCGCCGTACTTATGCTGGCTGTTGGCGGAGAACTCATCCTGCATTTCGCGGGTCACGCCGAAGCGCTCGGCCACGTTCTCGGCGGTGATGCCCATATGGTAATTGTTGAAGGCATCCCACAGACCGTCGTTGACCATAACGTCAACAACCTTGCCGTCGTTCATCCTGTAACCGAAGCGGGCATTGGGCAGAGCATAGGGCGCAAGGCTCATGTTCTCCATACCGCCTACTACCATAACGTCCGCATCGCCGGCGGCGATCATGTCCGCAGCGAGGTTAACGCACTTGAGGCCGCTGCCGCAAACGTTGTTGACGGTCAGCGCGGGTACACTCTCGGGCAGACCGGCCTTTATGGCGGCCTGACGGGCGGGGCTCTGGCCAAGACCGGCCTGCAGCACGTTACCCATCAGCACTTCGTCCACGTCCTCGGGCTTAATGCCCGCGCGGCGAACGGCTTCCTTTATAACCAGAGCACCAAGCTCCACAGCGGGGGTGTTAGCCAAACTTCCGCCAAACTTGCCTATAGCGGTACGGCAGGCGCCTGCCAATACGATTTCCTTAGCCATTGTATTTTCTCCTTTATATTTTTGTTATTTCGAGCGGTTTTATAAAAGCTTACGCTTCAAAACCGGTCATGTCCATCTTCTTGAGCTCGGGCCCTATGATAAGATCGGCTTCCGTAGCAGCTATTATCTGCTCCAGCGTGAACTCGGGATTGTATTCTATAAGCTCAAGGCCCTTATCGGTAACGTTCATAACGCCCATTTCGGTAACTATCATGTTTACGCAGTTTATCGCGGTGTAGGGCAGGCGGCACTTCTTCAGTATTTTGGGATTGCCCTTGGCGGTATGCTCCATGGCCACTATGACCTTCTTTGCGCCTACGAGCAGGTCCATTGCGCCGCCCATGCCGGGCATCTTCTTGCCGGGGATTATCCAGTTGGCAAGGCTGCCTTCTTCGTCAACCTCAAGGCCGCCCAGAACCACCGCGTCCACATGGCCGCCGCGGATAAGGGCAAAGGAATCGGAAGAATCGGTGAACGCGCCGCCGAGTACCACTGAGGAAGGACTGCCGCCGGCGTCAACAACGTGCATAGGATCGGCATGCTCGGCATCGGGCGCGGGACCCTGACCGACTATGCCAAGCTCGCTATGAACGGTAACATGAATGCCCTCGGGCAGATAGTTGGTGCACAGCACCGGCAGGCCTATGCCAAGGTTGACAACCATGCCGTCAGTGAATTCCTGCGCAACGCGCTTAGCTATAAAGGGTTTGATCATGCTTTTTTCCATTTTATTTGCCCTCCCTGACTACGATATAGTTGACCAGTATGCCCGGAGTCATAACGTTTTCGGGCTCAATCTCGCCAACCTCAACAAGCTCTTCGGCTTCTACTATTACAAGATCCGCCGCGGTGGCCATCACGCGGTTGAAATTCTGCGCGCTGCCCTTGTACCATACGTTGCCGGCCTTGTCCGCTTTGTATGCGCCTATCAGCGCAACGTCTGCGCGCAGGGGCTTCATTACCAGGTAATCCTTACCATCGTAATTTACCTTGCCGCGTACCAGCGGGCTATCCTCTACCAGGGTGCCTACGCCGGTGGGGGTGATAACGCCGCCAAGGCCTGCGCCGCCGGCACGGATCATCTCTGCCAGGCTGCCCTGGGGAACCAGGTCAACCTTCAGTTCGCCGTTGGCCCACTTTTCAACCGCTTCAGGGTTGGTGCCAAGGTGGCTGCCGATATAGCCTTCTATCTGGCCGTTATGTATCATTTTTGCCCAGCTGTAATACTCGTCGCCATCGGGACCGTTCAGCTTGGACGAATCGTTGTGAATGGTATGGAAGTGACCCTTGTTGCTCTTGGACAGGGCATCGATGATGGAGAGCGCGCTGCCGCAGCCAACGAAGCCGCCCATCATGATGGTAGCGCCATCAGGAATGAGATCGACAGCCTGCTGCGCAGTGATGATCTTGTTTTTCATAGAATCCTCCGTGTAAGTTTATGATTTAGGCCGCGCGAACGCCGCCCATAGTTATGGGGTTATGCGTATAATCCCGCATAGAATAATTTTACGCCACGCGCAGGCTAATGTCAAATAATTCTGGGCATTTGTGGCGAAAAAGTACATATTTATACATGGATTTGTGGATACAATCAATAATAAACGCAAATTTCACATTTATATCCATGTGCCGTCTTTTTTTTGAAATGGAAAACGGTTATAATGCTCATAATGAAGCTATTATAAATTTGAAAGGAGCATCACCGTGAGCGTAAAAGAACACGAGCCCCCAAAGAAACCACTTATATATTACAGCACAGTTGCATTGGTAGTGCTGCTGCTGCTCAATATTTTCGTTTTCCCGCTTTTATTCAATAACCGTGTAACGGAGGTAGACTACAACGACTTCCTTGCAATGGTTGATGCGGGCGAGGTTGAGGAGGTTGCACGGGACGACAACGCAAAAACCATAACCTTCACCGCGCATAACGGCAAGGACGGCCGCCTGCGCTATTATCAAACGGGCATATGGCCGGACGATACGCTCCTTACAAGGCTTGAAAGCGCAAACGTCAAGTTCACCTCCTCCATACCCACGCAGGCTTCACCCCTGCTTACAATACTTTTATCATGGGTGCTGCCGATACTCATATTCAGCTTTATAGGCAAGCTGCTAATGGGCCGCATGACGAGCGGCGGCGCAATTGGCAACGCGATGAGCTTCGGCAAGGCCAATGCCAAGATATACGTTGAGGCACAGACCGGCAAAACCTTTGCCGACGTTGCCGGCGAGGACGAGGCAAAAGAAGCGTTGCAGGAGATAGTCAACTTTCTGCATGAGCCTGCGAAGTACGCCGAAATAGGCGCAAAGCTGCCCAAGGGCGCGCTGCTCGTTGGCCCTCCGGGCACGGGTAAAACGCTGCTGGCCAGGGCCGTCGCGGGCGAAGCGAAGGTGCCCTTCTTCTCCATTTCCGGCTCCGAATTCGTTGAGATGTTCGTGGGCATGGGCGCGGCTAAGGTGCGCGACCTTTTCAAGCAGGCCGATGAAAAAGCGCCCTGCATAGTGTTTATAGACGAAATAGACACCATCGGTAAAAAGCGCGATTCCGGCTTCAGCTCCAATGACGAGCGCGAGCAGACGCTCAATCAGCTCCTTACCGAGATGGACGGTTTCGACCCGCAAAAGGGCGTTGTTATACTCGCCGCGACCAACAGGCCCGATACGCTCGACCCCGCGCTGCTGCGTCCGGGCCGTTTCGACAGGCGTATTCCCGTTGAGCTGCCCGACCTAAACGGCCGCATAGCCATACTGAAGGTTCATTCGCGGGACGTTAAGATGTCCGGCGATATCAACTTTGAGGTGATTGCCCGCGCAACCAGCGGCGCAAGCGGTGCCGAGCTTGCCAACATTATAAACGAAGCGGCTCTGCGCGCGGTAAAGCTGGGGCGCGATACGGTTATTCAGGAGGACCTTGAGGAAAGCGTTGAAACTGTTATTGCCGGTTACCAGCGCAAGGGCGCGGTTGTATCGCCCAAAGAAAAGCGCATAGTGGCATACCATGAAATAGGCCACGCGCTTGTGGCGGCAAAGCAGAGCAACTCCGGCCCCGTGCATAAGATAACCATAGTGCCACGCACCAGCGGCGCGCTCGGTTACACCATGCAGGTTGAGGAAGGCGAAAAGCTGCTGATGACCAAGGAAGAGGCATTCAACAAGATAGCCACGCTCACCGGCGGCCGTGCCGCGGAAGCCGTTATATTCGGCTCCATCACCACCGGCGCATCCAACGACATTGAGCAAGCCACCAAGCTTGCCCGCGCCATGATAACCCGCTACGGCATGAGCGACGATTTCGGCATGGTGGCGCTTGAAACCGTGAACAATCAGTACCTTGGCGGCGATACGAGCCTTGCCTGCTCCGCCGAGACCGCGGCCAAGATAGACCGCGACGTGGTTGCCATGATAGGCGACGCCTACAAGAAGGCCGAAGCCATAATAAAGGAAAACCGCACCGCGATGGACGCCCTTGCCGCCTACCTGCTTGAAAAGGAAACCATCACCGGCGAGGAGTTCATGGACATACTCGGCAAACAGGAACAAAACGCATAAACACATAATTGTAAAATGCAATGTGGCCTCCCGAAAGGGAGGCTTTTTTATGCCGTAAATACATACGCGAAATTGTATTATCCCTTCATTGGGAAAACGTTGACACAATATATTGCAATGTGTTACCATAAGTTCAACGAAGAAACTACAGTAATCAATTTAACTTTAAGGCCAACCGTAAACCCGCTGCCCGTTCCCAACCGGAACGCTGTTGACCTTTCAGGCTCGTTATATATGGGGGAGTATTTTATGCTATCCATGCACCTGCGTCAGCTAACCCGCAAACCTACCCGCACAGCGCTATATTTGGCTGTGCTTATTCTGCTTACAGCCTTCTTCTGCACAAGTTTGAATCTATATAAGGATAGCCAGTATAATCTTAGCCTTGCTAAGGAAACGTTTCACACCATTGCGGTTGTGGATTTATACGCCGATGTAGATATAAACGGGAATGTAGTATCGGAGTTAAAAGACGCAAGAGACTACGCAGGATACCGCAGAGTTACGGTAAATGGCTACGATATAAGTCCCGTGGTTTCGGCACCGAGTGTGCTTGGGTATGATTTACGCACAAGATACGGGGCATACAGCGAAAACAATATAGCTAAGAAAAAAGATAGTTATAGTCGCAGAATTATACCATTTTATAAAGAAGATGTTATTCGCTTCAAGATTGGCATTGACGCTAATTCGGTGCTTGATGCATACAACTTAGGTTCATATATCACGCTGAATTTAACGGATGATGGATTTGCTATTCCCGAAATAATGAACAGAGGATTATTCACTGATGATGAATATATTAGCTATATAACATTTGTGCCTGAAATAACATGGACAGCCACAGATGCTTTTCTAAATAAAGGTGTGGGGTATGCGCGAATAAGCATTTCTATTGATGTTCCGGATAGTGTTATCGATAAGTACTTAAACGAATTAACAGCGTTGAAGTTTGATTTTGAAAGCAAAGAATATGTATATATAGAGCCTGAGATTGAATATATTGGCATAGCAGAAATGACAAAAGCCGATGGCTTTGATGAAACAATGAAGCCGGTAGGAATAAACGGTGTATCATGCATTGTTTTTAATTCTGATGCCATGTTTGATACATATTCATATTTTTATTCTAACCGCATTGGCAATGTTGGAGAATATGTGCGCGGTACTCATACTAAAGCCCATCCCTTCTGGCTTTATAAATATGAAGATGTAAAGAACAGCCCCGAATTATCCGAAAGGTTCGAGCAAATCAGCCGTGCGTATTATATAAATTCACGTTCTTTCTGCGTCACAACAACCAACGATGTTACGGGCGTTCCTGCTTTTAACGTTGGAAATATGTACATGAAGGACGGACGAATCATCTCCGATGAAGAATATGATTCCGGTGCAAAGGTTTGCATGATAAGCAAAGAATTAGCCACAATACAGGGCTGGGACATAGGCACAAAGATAGACTTCAGCTTTTATGAATACGGTTACTTCTCTAATTCAAGCGATGAACTTAACCCCCGCTACACCTACACCGACCCCAATCACTTCTTCGACAGCGGCGAATACGAGGTTGTCGGCATATACGATGTGCGGCCCATGACAGGCAGCTCGACCATATCCGAGGCCGCAATAAGCGTCCCCTGGAACACAATCTACATTCCCGAAAAGTCGCTTGAGAATGCCCCTGCCGAGGAGGATAGACCTGTCACAGGCGCGCTGCTGACCATATGGCTGGAGAACGGCAAAATCGAGCCGTTCATAGAGCGCATGAACGAACTTGGCATAACGGGCGCGAAGCAGGGCGATTATGAAGCACGGTTCACCTTCTACGACCAGGGCTATTCGAGAATACAGCCAAGCTTGGAAGCACTTTCCGGCACGGCAGAGCTGCTGCTGATACTGTCATCCTCGCTGTTGGTAATAGCTGCATTACTTCTGGCGTTCTTCTATGCACAGTCGCAGAAGCAGAGCATAGGCACCATGCGCTTACTCGGTTGCAGCAAGGCAAGAGCCTTTGTAGCCGTAATGCTTAGTGCGCTTATAATTGCCGTGACAGGTGCGCTTATTGGCGCGGCAATAGGGCATGCTCTGACCGCAAGCGTAGGCGAGAGCATAATGGCCAACGCTAACCAAACTCCGGAGGAGTTCCTCGCTTTCAGTGCATATTTGGCAGAAAGTACGCAGGTAGATGTCGAGTTTGCGCTCGGCGCGGATGCAAAGGTGAGCCTGCTCACCTGCCTTGCCGCGCTGGGGCTGTTCATAGCAGGAACGCTCGTGTTCGTGCTGCGCTATCTAGGCAAAGGACCGAGAGAGCTGCTGCCACGGGCGGGAGAGTAAGTTTTTGCGCCACGCCAAAAGGCTCCCCGGCCGGGGAGCTGTCAAACGAAGTGAGACTGAGGGGTTGAGATAAACAAAGAGCAATGAACCGCTTTATAACCCCTCCGGCTTTCGCTACGCGAAACCCACAACGCTGGTTGGAATATGGTCGTCTTGCAGCGCTGCCGCTTGCAATACTCCCTATTCCGCCCGATTCTCCCCTCGCTGCATCGCCCACTGGGCGCGCTCGGCTCGAATCCCCTTTCAGGGCAGGCTTAATGTTTGAGTTTGTACCGCACCAAAAGGCGCCCCGGCCGGGGAGCTGTCGAACGAAGTGAGACTGAGGGGTTGAGATAAGCCTTTGTTACACTTTTGCATTAAATAAAAACTCGCTCCCCTGCTTTTGCAGGGGAGCAATGCTTATTAGGTTTAAGTTTCTATCACGCGGCGGGGGTCACGCTGGTGATGTGGGGATTGACGCCCTCGTACCAATAGAGGAAGCCTTCCATGTCGATCTTGTCGCCGATGGAGAGGTTCTTCACGGCGTTGTAAACGTCGGTGGTGTTGTCGCACAGGTAGGATTCAACTGTGAAGGTGTAGGTGTTTTCGCCCAGGGTCACGTTGAAGTACAGGTCGTCGCCGTCCTGACCGGAGCCGTCATACTTGTAAAGGTAAGCCACGTCGTTGCCGTTCTCGTCCTGACCGGCGGCGGCAACGGTCATGCCCTTGAAGGACACGAACTCGTTCTGATGCTTGATAAGCTCATCGGTGCCAAGCATGGAGGTAACGTCAAGCGCCTCGGCCACGAAGCTGCCTTCTTCAAATTCAAAGGTGGCGTCGATTATTTCAACTTCGCCGCTCCACTCGGCCTTGTAGCCGGTCACCTTTATCTTGGTGCCCTTTTCCAGCTTGGCATAGTCCTCTTCGGAGCAGGCCATGTTGTAAAGGAAGTATGCGCCGTCCTTGTCCTGGGTATAAACGGTAGCCTTGTCTTCCCACCAGGACTGCTTGGCCTGGACGTAGGTTTCTATAACGACCTGGGAATCAAGCTCAGCCGCAATATACTCGGCATGGGTCATTACGCCTTCGCCCTTCACATCTGCATCGGGCTTATCGGCGGCATTGTTTGCGCAGGCGGCGAAGCCGGCCGCGAAGGTAACAACCAACAGGATAGCTAAGAACTTTTTCATTTTTGTTCTCCTTTTTATTTTATGACGCCCGTTTTCCGTTACCGGTAACGGGGGCCAATAAGATTATAAAACAAAACAATAATAAATCAATACAAAAACGCTAAATATAAACTTATCAATCCCTTTTGCGGCGTTTTTGCTTCGCCTTACCGTATGCGGCGTATGCAATAATAAGCGCCCACACCGCGCAGAGCCCCCAAATCAGCGCGCGGGAGGATGCGGGCAGCGGGCCAAGCTCCTCCTTGCCGCCCGCGGAGGCGGCGTTCGCATTGTCAAGGCGATAGAGCGAAATTACGTCGGCAAACAACTTTTGCATATATGCATCGTCTATCGTTTCCCTGCGGCGCACGGACTTTGCCGTGTTTTCAATAAGCTGGCCTGCCGCGTCGCGAAGTGATGCGGAGCCGTTGTAAACGGGCGTTGTGAACGTGTTATCCACGTTTTCAAGCAGCATATCGACTGCCTTCAGCTTAACCTCGTAATGCTCGGCGTCGTTGGCGTTGCTTGAAAGATAGGCCAAATAGTCCGCATTGCTCCTTGCCGTATCGGTAACGGGAACGTAGCCCTCGGTTTCGGAATAGGCTATCTGCACGCCGTCCGTTAAAAGATATTGGCAGAACAGCCACGATGCAAGCACCTCGCTGCTGTCCGCCTTGTTGAATACGCATACGCTCGGCCCCTGGGACATCATCTTCGGAGCATCGGGGTCAAGCTGGGGAACGGTGCGCACGGCGGTTTCAAAGCGCACCAGCTTATCCGCGCTTATGTCCGAAAGCGGGGCATCAGTGCCCATCCATGTTGAGCCGGCGGTGGAGTCTATTGCGAATATGCATTGCCCCGCGTTTAGGAAATTTGCCGGATAGCCCGATATTTTGAAGGTTGAAAACGCGCCGCTCTTTGTGTGCTCCGCAACGGTGTATAAAAGTCCCTTTGTTTCGTCGTTGAACATAAGGGCGTTGCCTTCGCCGTCTGAATATTCCGCGCCGCTTTGCCTGAGCAGGGTTATCATCATGTTATCTGTCGATTTATATATGAACGGTATCATCACCTTCTGACCGTTCACTTTATATGTGTCGTCCGCGTTTTTCTCGGTCGCAGCCTCCGCCACCTGCCAAATAAAGTCCCAGGTAAGCGTATCGGGCAGGGTGAAGCCAAGCTTTTCAACATAATCCTTGTTTATATAGCATGCCTCGGTAGAGCGCATGAAGGGCAGCGCATAATAATGCTCCCCTATGCGGCACTCCTCAAGATATTTTGAAACGAGCTGCTCCGTTTTCGGCGTTGTGAACCTCAGCTCGCTTCCGCCAAGGCCGTAGCGGCTGTCCGCCATAAGCTCATCCAGCGGGGCGACTACATTCGTGCCGGTGAGGTAGGTTGCAATATGGTCGGGATAGGTTATGCATATATTCGGCGTTGTGTTGGTTGCAATGTTTGTGATAACGTCGTTATATATTTTGCCGTAGTCCGTATACAGCCTAAGGCTTATTTTTATGTTTGGGTAAAGCAATTCAAAGTCGCGTATGGCCTGCTCGTATATCCTTGTTTGGTTCTTATTGGTGTCGTTCTTGGCCCAGAAGGTAAGCTCGTATTGCCGCGAAGCATCGAACTCCTCCGGCATTACGAACGCATCCATGCCGCGGGAGCCGTGGCACGCCGTGAGCGCGCCGCAGAGCGTAATGAGCGTTAATATAAGGCTTATGGGTTTTATTGCGCGGCTCATCCCTTCAATCCTCCCCTTGACACGCCTTCCATTATCTTTTTCCTGAAAATAAGGAACAGCGCTATAAGCGGCACGGATATCGCCACAACCGCCGCCATCATTGCGGGAATATTGTCCCGCCCGAAGCCGCCCTCGCGTATGGCCTGTATGCCGCCGGAAACGAGGAAATAGCTGCTGTCGTCCGTTATAAGGCGCGGCCAAACATAGCTGTTCCAGCATTCTATTACCTTAAGTATTATCACCGTAACAAGCGTTGGGCTGCATATGGGTATAAGCACGCGGGTAAGGTATGCCATGTCAGATGCGCCGTCTACCTTGGAGGCATAATAAAGCTCGTCCGGCACCTGTGCAAAGTTTTCTTTAAGGAGATATATATAGAATACGCTCGTTACGGAGGGCAGAATAAGCCCCGTGAACGTGTTCCTCAGCCCCCAGTCGGTTATGGTCACAAAGTTGGTTATTATAACAAGCTCGTTGGGTATCATCATAAGCGAAAGCAGCAGCGTGAACGCAATGCGCTTGCCGCGGAACTCAAGCCGCGCGAACGCGAACGCCGCAAGCGTTATAACAATAAGCATCAGCGCCGTTGTTACAACGGTGAAAAGCAGCGTGTTCATGAAATACCGCGCCAGCGGCACGGCCGTGAAAGCCTCGGCATAGTTTGCAAGCGTTGGGTAAAGGGTGAAGAACTTGGGTATATATTCGGAATTATATGCGCCGTAATCCTTCAGGGATGTAAGCACCATCCAGTAAAACGGGAACAGCACTATTATTGCCCACAGCGCCAGGAAAAAGTATTTTACGCCCGTCCATATGCCATGCTTAACTTTGGCCTTGCGGGTTATTTCGCCGTAATTGTCGGAGTTGCGCACGCTTCAGCCCTCCTTAATAATGCACATGCTTCTTGCTTATCATAAGGTTTATGCACGTTATGGTAAGCACAATGGCAAAAAGCAGTATTGCCGCGGCGGAAGCAAAGGAAGGATAGCCGCCGCTGTTGCCGTAAAGCATATCGTATATATAGCCGACTATGGTGTTCATGCCGGCGGCGTTAAGATCCGTGCCGAAAAGGGCCACGGCGTCGCTGTATGCCTTGAACGCACCTATAAAACCGGTTATTACCAAATAGAATATCATTGGGGATATCATGGGCAGCGTTATGCGCGTGAACATAGCCGCGCCCGTCGCGCCGTCTATACGGGCGGCGTTGTAATACGTTTCATCCACCGATGCAAGCGCGCTTGTAAGTATAAGCACCTTGAACGGCATAACTATCCAAACCGTGTAAAAGCTGAGCACGAACATCTTTGCCCAGTAAGGCCCGCTTATGAAGTCCACGCTTTTGCCGCCGAACCAGTTTATCATCAAATTGACAAGGCCTTCCGTATACGGCGTTTTTTTGAACAGTATCATGAACACCAGGCCGACGGCAAGCGTATTGGTAACATAGGGCAAAAAATATACGGTTTGGAAAAGATTCCTCAGTTTTTCTATGGAGCTTAGCGCAAGGGAGATGACAAGCGCAAGGGAGGTTGAAAGCGGAACGGTTATTATGACCAGCAAAAATGTGTTCTTCAGCGCCTGCAAAAAATACGGATCGCGCAGAACATATGAATAATTATAAAGTCCCACGCCGAAAAATGTTTGGGAGGCGGAATTGTACCCTTCTTCAAACGAATAGACAAAAACGTCTATCAGCGGGTATATCATAAACACGCCCAGGAACGCCATTGCCGGCAGCAGATACAGCCATGCTTTTTTGCTTTGCTTTTCCATACTAAGCCGCTTAGGATATAAACGGATCCTTTCGCTTTTATATTTATTACTATATCATACCGCGCCGTTTATTTCCACAGCAAAAAAGCCCACGCCTTTTGCGGCATGGGCTGCTGATGAACTATGTTTATTCGGCCTTCATGGCGTTTTCGCGCTCCGCGCGGCGGCGGGCGATGCGCTCGCGGCGCTTCTGCTCCTCGCATTTATGATGCACAATAACGTATACAAGCGCGGCTGCAAGCAAAACGGCCACCGCTATCATTATATACAGCAGCGTATTGCTCGTGCCGCCGGCCGCGGGAGTTTCCGGCTCCGCCGTGGCGGCAGGTTCGGCGGGTTCGGGCGCTGCGGTTTCGGCGGGTGCGCTTGTGTCGATCACCGGGCGCGCAGGCATAACGGCGTAGCGCTGCATGGAGCTGTCCTCCACGCTGTATGTATAAAAGCCAACTTCCCCCTGCGGATTGCGGGCATAAAGCAGATATACTTCGCCCTGTGCGTCGCTCGATACCCATGCGCGGTACTGCGTTTCGTCTATGGTCAGCGTGGTTTCGCTGAACCCCTCCGGCGCGCTCACGCCCTCATCAGGCTCAAGTATTATATAGGATTTTGATGTGCTGGATACAGTCCGGTAAGGATAAAGCCTGTCCTTCGCTTCATCGTATATGTAGTATCCGCCTATCGCGCCCGTGTCGTCCGTGACGTAAAGGAGCAGCGGCGCGTCGCTGTCCGCAACGGCTGCGGCGGCAACGGTTTCGCCGTGGTAGGTATATTCGCTTTCCGTGTAGCGCGAAGGTATGGTCACGTTTTCTATGCTGCGCCAAACGAACATGTCGCCTTCCGCACCTTCAACGTTTTCGGCCTTTACACCTTCTTTGGCGTAGCTTATGGGTTCGGGCGTGGGCGTGGGCTCAGGCCCGGGCAGTATTGTAACGGAAGCTTTCTGCTCCGCCGCGCCAAGCTCTTTGCCGCTGTAATTGAGTATCTTCGTGATGCTGAAGGCTACTTCCGCGTTGCCCTCTGCAAGCGCCTTGAACGTTATGCGCGCGCTCAGGCTGCTTTCGCCGCCCTTTGAAAGGGAAACCATGCTTATGTAGCCATCCCCCGCGCCGCCCTCGGCTTCTTCAAAGCTTAAAAGGCTCGTGTCGTAAGCGAAGCTGCCTTCCGCAGCGGCAAGCTTATCGCCCTTTAAGGTAATCGTCACGGTAACTGTGTCTCCCGCGCTTACCTGCGCCTTGTCCGCCTGCGCGTCAAGGGAAGCGTCCGCATACGCTGCGGAGCAGCTAAGCATTATCAAAAGGGATAGTATTATAGCCGTAAGTTTTTTGGTCATGGTTGGTTAGCCCTCCTGCTTCAGCTTGCCATCGCCGTTTATATGGCGCAGCAGCGTTATTATGTCGCCAAGCTCAATTTTGCCGTTGTGATCCGCGTCCGCCGCGGCAAGATATGTCCCGCCGAGAAGCTTTACGTGCAGCATATGCTTCTGTATGGCAACTATGTCGTCCGTGTCTATTTTGCCGCTGCCGTCCGTGTCCCCGAATATCACTATGGGTATATCGCAATACTTCGCGCCGTCCTCATAGCTTATCCTTACGAAGCAGCCCGTGCCAATTGTGCCGGCTGTTTCCGCGCCCTTTGCGCTCATTATGCTAAGCGTCCCTCCGGCACAGGTCAGGTTTTTGAGCATATCCTCCGCGGTCGTGCCGGGAGCAACGCCCGTTATGGCTGCGGCAGATACGGCGTATTTATCGCTTTCTATCCTTGGCGCGGATGCGTAATCCGTGAACGTGCCAAGCCTTGTGTCTATATAATAAAAGGCGAGTATTTCAGCATAGCTTTGGCCAAGGCGGGCGCGTACCTGCGCGCTCCTTTGGCTCATGCCAACGCCGTGCCCCCAGCGGCGCATGGTTATGTTCCATCCGCCCTCTGTGCGCTCCGCGCCGCTCATTCTAAGCCGCGTTTTACGCGCGCCTATTTTCCCCAACGTGTTGTTGAAGCTGCCGAAGGAAAGCTCGCCTATGGCAAGGCTTATTGTAAGCTGGCCCTCCTCCTGCCCGTTTGATACGGCAAGGGCAATATCAATTCGCGTATAGCAGCGGCTGCCGCCTTCGTGCTCCGGCTCCGCAGGCGTTACCGCAATTGTTGAAAGCAGCGTAACACTTTCGCCCGCGGCTTCGTTTGCGGCTCGCTGAATTGCCGAGAGCACCTCAGCGTCCATCATGGCGCGCGTTTCGTCCGTGAATTCATCGGGAATGAAGGAAAGCTCCTCTATGCTCGATGCGTTCATCAAATCATACGGGTCGTCAACTATGGCGTAAAACGGCTCGTCGCTGTCCCACACGTTTTTGGGCGTATCCGTCTGCCCGCCGTTTGAGGAGGAATAGTACGCTTCCACTATTTTGTTTTCATATGTCAAAAGCTCTCCCGCGGTCGCGTCCACGGCGGCTATAGCGCGGCGGTTTTTGCTGGCATAGCCGTGATAGGTCTGGTCCTTTGAAGTATCCACCAAATCGTATGAGCGGGACTGATAGCGGTAGCAGCGGCTCAGCGCAAAGCTGCGCGCGCACACCGCCTGCGCCTTCAGCGCATCTATGGGGAAGGAGTTGCTCATTTCGTTGGGCACAACGCCGTAAAGATATTGCTCCATAGGCAGCGTGTTTATGGCGCGTAGGCTGCCTTCCACAACGTCGAACGTTATATCGCCAAGGTATGTGCAGGTGCCGTGTTCGCTGTTCCTCAGGCGGATATAGTCCGTGCGTTCGCCGTAATGCGCGCTTTTTAGCGTAAGCGACGGCGCGGTGACGGTTTTGTTCGCAAATTCAATGCTTACCCGCCCGCCTACGGCCTTAACGGTAAGCTCCTCCGTGCCTACTTTCACGCCGCTGTCCTCAAGCAGTGTAAACTCGCCCACCGGAGTGAACTTAAAGCTTGTTCTGTCGCCTATTGAAAGCTTTATGCGCACGTTCTGGCCGAAGCCCTCCGCGCCTTGCGCGAAAGCGGCCTGCGGCAGCATGAGCGCCAATATCAGCGCGCACGCAACAAAACGGTATCCTCTTTTCATGCTCAACCCCCTTTATATGAAGAAGCGTTTGATATAATCATACACGAATACGGAATCCGTCACAAGGGCATATTGCATGCATTTATATGAACAAACGGTAAACGTTTAACCGCACGGAACGGCAATTTATGCCGCATATGCTTGACAATTCGGCTATAAACGGAGATAATTAATGATCATAAGTTTTTGCTTCCGCGCTGCTTTATTATCATTTATGGGCGCGGCGGCGATATTTTATTTTGGAGGACTTATATGCCATTATTCAAAAAATGCGAGGAGTACGTCTATATCCGCGAGCTTGTGGATAAGGGAATATATCCCTATTTTCACGAGCTTGAATCAAAGCAGGATATAGAGGTGATGATGGAGGGCAAGCGCAGGATAATGCTTGGAAGCAACAATTATCTTGGGCTTACCGTGAATCAGGAGGTCATAGACGCGGGCGTGGAGGCCATGAAGAAATACGGCACTGGCTGCTCCGGTTCCCGCTTCCTTAATGGCACGCTCGATCTTCACAACAAGCTGGAGCGCGAGCTGGCCGATTTCCTGGGCACCGAGGACTGCGTAACGTTTTCAACGGGCTTTCAATCCAACCTTGGCATAATCAGCGCCATATGCGGCCGGCAGGATTATATATTCAACGACCGTGAAAACCACGCCAGCATTTACGACGGCTGCAAATTAAGCTATGCAAAGGTTACGCGCTATCGCCATAACGACATGGCGGATCTTGAAAAGCGCCTTGCGGAGACCCCGATAGACGCGGGAAAGCTGATAGTAACCGACGGCGTGTTCAGCATGAGCGGGGACATTTGCCGCCTGCCGGACATTGCGGAGCTTGCGCATAAGTATAAGGCCCGCGTAATGGTGGACGATGCGCACGGCCTTGGCGTTATAGGCAAGGGCGGCCGCGGCACGGCAAGCTATTTCGGCCTTGAAAAAGAAGTGGACATAACAATGGGCACGTTCTCAAAGTCCCTTGCAAGCCTTGGCGGCTACATGGTGGCCAGCGCAAAGGTCTGCGAATACGTAAGGCACAATTCCCGCCCGTTCATATTCAGCGCATCGCTTACCCCCGCAAGCTGCGCCACCGCGCGCGCCGCGCTGAAGGTTATACGCGAGCATCCCGAAATAGTGGAACGCCTGGGCGACTTGGCCGAATATTACCGCGACGGTCTTGCCGCGCGCGGCGTACCCACCGTTAAGGCGGAAAATAAGCGCATACCCATAATACCCATATATACTTATGACGCTGAGCGCACGCTGCTTATAAGCAAAAAACTGTTTGAAGAAGGCGTGTACGTCAATCCCGTTCTGCCGCCCGCAACCGCTCCCACGGAGTGCCTGCTGCGCACCAGCCTTATGGCAACGCATACGGAAAGCGTGCTGGACGAGGCCATGGACATAATTGCAAGGGTGGTTCTTGATGAGTGATACGGGCAGAATAGTTGCCGTGACAGGCGCGAGCAGCGGCATTGGCCTTGCCGCCGCCCGCCTTTTTCGCGACCGCGGAGATAAAGTATACTGCCTCAGCCGTACCGACCCCAAGGAGCCTGGCATAACGTTCATACATACCGACGTTACGGACGAAGCGAGCGTGAACGCCGCGTTTGGCGCCATAGGCAAGACCGAAGGGCGCATAGACGTGCTTTTGAGCAACGCGGGCATTGGCGTATCGGGCGCGGCGGAATGCACCACAATGCAGGATGCAAAGCGCCAGCTTGACGTAAATTTCTTCGGCCTGCATGCATGCGTGCGCGCTGCCGTGCCGCTTATGCGCGCCCACGGCGGCACGATACTGGCCACAAGCTCCGTCGCGGCCGTGTTTGCAATCCCGTTCCAGGCGTTCTATTCGGCGAGCAAGTTCGCCGTAAACGCGCTTGTATTAGCCCTTGCCAACGAGCTTAAGCCGTTCAATATCCGCGTGGCGGCAATAATGCCGGGCGACGTTAAAACGGGCTTCACCGGCGCAAGGATAAAGGCAGAGGATGACGATAATTACGGGCAGAGCGTTGAAAAGAGCGTTGCCGTTATGGAGCGCGACGAGCAGAACGGCATGGGGCCGGAGATGATAGCCAAAAGGTTCGTTGCGCTTTCGCTGAAAAAACACCCCAAGGTGTTGAGTACCGTTGGGCTTCAATATAAGTTCTTCTGCTTCCTTGGCAAGGTGCTGCCGATAAGGCTTCAGAACTTTATAGTAGGCAAAATGTACATCAAGTAAAGGGCATTCCGGCGATGCTTTTTTCGCCGTGCCGATATATTTTATTAACGCATCATATGCAATCATTCGGAGGTTAAAAGATGGAGGAAGTTAAAAAGCCGTGGTTTAGGTTCTATGGCTGCGTACCGGAAACGCTTGATTATCCGGACTGCACAATGGCGGAAGCCGTTGAAAACGTGGCAAAGAAATACCCGGACTACATTGCCTATGACTTCATGGGCAAAAAAACCACCTACGCAAACGCCGTTAAGGACATAATCGCCGCGGCAAAGGCGCTCAAAGCACTTGGCGTAAAGGAGGAGGACAGGGTCACAATATGCATGCCCAACACTCCGCAGACCGTATCCATGTTCTATGCGGCCAATATGGTCGGCGCGATAGCGAACATGATACATCCGCTTTCGAGCGAAAACGAGATAGCGTTTTACCTTAACGATTCCGATTCAAAGGTAGCCATAACGCTTGACCAGTTCTATCCCAAGTTTGAAGCCATAAAGGCAAAAACAGGCCTTAAAAAGCTGATAATAGCATCGGTCGCCGATGCGCTCAGCCCCGTTATGAAGCTTGGCTATAAGCTGACGGAGGGCAAAAAGATAGCCAAGGTTCCCGATGTGGATTGGGTTATAAGCTGGAAGCAGTTCATAAAGAACGGCGAAGGCGTAATCGATTACCGCGTGCCGCGCAGGCCCACGCAGGGCGCAGCCATACTTTACAGCGGCGGCACCACCGGCACCACAAAGGGCATTCTGCTTTCAAACCTCAATTTCAACGCGCTCGGCATGCAGATAATTGCCACCAACCCCATGTTCAAGCCGGGCGATAAGATGCTTGCCATCATGCCCATGTTCCACGGCTTCGGCCTGGGCGTGAGCATACATTCCATGCTGGTCAACGGCGGCCGCTGCATACTGGTGCCGCGCTTCACGCCAAAGACATATGCGGAGCTGCTCAAAAAGCACAAGCCAAACTTTATTGCCGGCGTACCCACGCTTTACGAGGCGCTGCTCAGGCTGGACAATATAGACGATCTTGACCTTTCCTGCCTGAAGGGCATGTTCTCCGGGGGGGACAGCCTGAGCGTGGAGCTGAAAAAGCGCATAGACAGGTTCCTCAAGGAGCATAACGCCACCATAGAGGTGCGCGAAGGCTACGGCACTACCGAATGCGTTACCGCAAGCTGCTTAACGCCGTATAACATGAGCCGCGAAGGCAGCATAGGCATACCGTTCCCGGATACGTTCTATAAAATAGTCAAGGTCGGTACCACCGAGGAGCTGCCCTATGGCGAAGAAGGCGAAATCTGCCTTGCCGGCCCCACGGTAATGCTTGAATACTGCAACCACCCCGAGGAAACCGCCCAAACCATGCGCGTGCATGACGACGGGCGCACATATGTGCACACTGGCGACCTTGGCGTGATGGACGAGGATGGCTTCATCTATTTCCGCCAAAGGATAAAGCGCATGATAATAACCAGCGGCTACAATGTTTATCCTTCCCAGATGGAAAACATATTCGATGCGCACGAGGCCGTGCACATGAGCTGCGTTATAGGCGTGCCCGATCCTTATAAGATACAGAAGATAAAGGCGTTTGTGGTGCTCAAGCCCGGCTTTGAAGCGGGCGAGGCCATGAAGAAGCAGCTGCTTGAATACTGCTCCAAGCACGTTGCAAAATACGCCATGCCTTATGATATCGAGTTCCGTCAGGATCTGCCCAAAACGCTGGTCGGCAAGGTGGCCTACCGCGTGCTGGAGCAGGAGGAGCTGAACAAGATGGCCGCGGCCAAGGCCGAAGAAGCCATTGAGCAGAACGAACTTGAAGCCGAAGCCGAGGCCATTGCCGCGGCGGACACGGCGGAAGTAACCGAATAAGGCCAAAGCGCATACGGAGCGGCAGAAATGCCGCTCCGCTTTTATATATCGGCGCATAATAAAACGGCGTACCGAGACAAAGGCTACAGCACGCCGCAATATATAGCTTAGTTAGTTTGGATGCTTATCTCATGTCCTTCAGGCTCATCTGGCGGGCAAAGCTGGTATCAAGCATCCTTCTGGGAGTATATTCAAACAGATTGCTTACGCTCACGCGGTCGTGTATGGCGCGGACGGCCTCCGCAAACAGCGGCGCGGCGGAGATTATGCGTATCTTTTTGCTGTTGGCAACCGCGGGGCAGTCCACGGTATCGGTGGAAACGAGCAGCTCTATCGGGCTTTCGTCTATGCGCTTCACGCCCTTTTCCTGCAGCACAACGTGGGAAAGGAAGGCGTATATCCTGTTCGCGCCCTTGTCCTTAAGGCCATGCGCAACGTCTATAAGCGTGCCGCCGGAAATGGTGAAATCGTCAACAACTATGCAGTCCTTGCCCTTGACGTCGCCGATTATTTCAAGCACCTTGGCGTTTTCGTCGTGCCCCACGCGCATCTTGTCGCCTATTGCAACGGCGCAGCCCAGCTCGTCCGCCATGGCGCGCGCACGCTTTGCGCTGCCCGCATCGGGCGAAACGACGACTATATCGTCAATCCGCTCCGGCGTAACTATGCCCGCGTGGCGCGCGTAGGCCGCAAGCAGCGGCTGAGCATAAAGATGGTCAACGGGCTTTGAGAAGAAGCCCTGCACCTGCGCCGCGTGAAGGTCCATTGTAAGCACGCGGTCGGCGCCCGCTTTTTCCAGCATGTCCGCGCATACGCGGCCGCGGATGGATACGCGGGGTTCGTCCTTCTTATCGCCCTTGGCATAGCTGAAGTACGGCATTATTACGGTTACGCTGTTGGCGCTGGCGCGCTTCAGTGCGTCTATATAGAATACCAGCTCCATGAATTCGTTGTTGGGGTTAAGGCCGATGGTCTGCACCAGATAAACATCCTTATCGCGCACGCTTTCATTTATGCGCACGAATGTGTTGCCTTCGGAAAATACCAGCGTGGTATTGTCTCCCACGGGGCATCCAAGGTAATCGCACATTTTTTTGACAAATTTGGTGCTGGCGCTGCCGCCGAAGATTCGTATCTGTTCGTTGCCTCCAAGTCCAAGCATTATGCTCTGACCCCCTTATGCAAAATTCCTTTGTATTATAGCAAAATTTTGTGCCTTAAACAAGGCGGGGATTGCCTTTTTTGCCACCGGAAAAGCCTGCCATAAGCTGGCGTTATACAATTTGCATAGCAATTTTTACCGTTGTGCAGCCTAATTATGGCCTAAATGCGGCACAATTCGCCAACAAATACAGACGGCGCGGCGCATTACTGCTATTGACAATTTATAAACGTTTAATTCTTGTGCAGGATACGCTGCATTAAATTGCGGCGGTATAACGATTATATATTCTTGCAAAGAAGCACTACGTTTGTAAAATACCCTGTTTTATTGGCGAAAGTAATGCAAAGGGCTCCGTTTTGATGCAATATGTACCAAACGCGGCAAAAGGAGGGCATTGCAAATGAAACGGATGATATGCGCCGCATGCGCGCTGATGATGGCATTTATTCCCGCGCCCGTGCAGGCGGAGGGGGGCGAAAAGGCGGCGGTGATAATACTGGACGCGGCGGGCTGCCCCGCCGAAGCGGCGGAGGAACCATGGCTGATGCAGCCATGCATGAACGCGGAGCATTATTATTTCCGCCCTATGGAAAACGGCGAGCCGGATACGCTTATAGGCTATGCGCTCAACTCGCGCTTCATGGCGGACAAGGCGGCGATGAAATGGAAGCCGTGGCTTAACCATTACGAAAAGCGGAACGGGGCGTATTGGCGCATTGAGCAGGGCGAAGAAAGCGGCTGCATATTTGCGGACGGCGCGGCGCGGCAATGGGCAAAGCGTGCGGCGGATGAGCTTATCGCCGCGGGATACGGCAAAATAGCCCTTGTGTCAATAAGCGCAACGGGGGATGAGCGCGCGGACACGCGGCTGCTGAACACGGCGGATGCGGCGGAGCGGGGCGAGCTTTACGCCGCGATAGACGAAGCATATTGCCCCGCCGTGCGGGACAGGGCGGACGCCATAGCAAGGGCGGCAGTAAAATTGCAGGATGAAGGCGCGGATGAAAGCGCGATAGTGCTGATAACTGTGGGGGAAAGCGACTTAGGCCCGTATGAACGGCGCGCCGCTCAAGCCTGCGCACGGCTGTGCGGGCGGGAGGAAGGGCGCTACATAAGCCCGTTTGTGCATATACGCGAAAAAACGCGCGCCCGTTTTGCCGTTGTAAGCATAGGGCGCGCGCAGGATAGGTTAGCGGATATGTTATATTGCTTTGGTGCGCCGCGGCTGAGAGTTCAGCCTTAGCGCGGGAAGGCTTATTCCTCGCCGCCTTCCTTCGGCTTAACATAGGCTATGTTCATGGGCACCTCAAGCCAATGCCCCGTGCGGTAAACTATCAGCGAAACAAGGCCGCGCACGGTAAGGTCGCCCGCCATGCCTATCCATGCGCCGGTGAGGCCAAGGGTTGTGTAGTGCGTCATTATAAAGCATATGGGCAGCCGCACGAGCCACATGCCGAGCAGCCCGAAAAGGAACAGCCACTTTGTTTTGCGCGCGCCGCGGAATGAACCGGCGATTGAATTGGCAAGGGCGAAGAACGGCTGCGCAAGCGCTTCCACCTTAAGCGCGGCAGCGCCCAGGGCAACGACCTCGGCACTGGGCGTGAACAGGGAGATTATGTTCCCGCCGAAGAAGAACAGCACAACGCCCAACGCGCTCATCATAATCACGCAGCCTATTATGCAAATATTGGAAAACCGCTTTGCCAAATTCTTTCGCCCCGCGCCGAGGCTTTGGGCAACAAGCGTTGTAGCCGCCGCGCTGAAGCCAAAGCCCGGCATATAGGTTATTGATTCCGCCGTTATGCCCAGCGAGTGCGCCGCAAGGGACGCAGTGCCGAGTGAAGTTACCATGGCGGTCATAAGTATCTGGCCCAACGATACGCACACCCTATCGAACGTTACGGGCGTGCCTACGCGCACCATGTCCGCCCAGATGGCCTTATCGAAGCGGAACTTATCCCGCATGCTTATGTTGCAGGGGAATTTCTTCAGGAACATTGCGCGCAGCAGCATCACGCCGGAGACCACGTTGGCAACGGCGGTGGCTATCGCCGCGCCGGATACGCCAAGGCCCGCGCCCCACATATGGAATGTTACGCCGAGCACGCTTATATCGCGCGGGGCATATATAAGCAGGAAGTTCAGCACCATGTTTATAAGGTTGGTGGATACGTTGAAAACGAGCGGGGTGGCCGTGTCCCCGGTGCAGCGGAGTATGCTTGAGCATATCTGTATAGATGTGCTTGCAATATATGCAAGGCACACTATTGAAATATAGCTCGTCGCGTCCGCGCATATTTCGGGATCGCCGCCCAGCCAATGCGGAAGATGCGGCGCGACGGCAAGCATTATGCCCGTGAGCACGGCGCCTATTATGAATATTGCAATAACGCTTTGGCGCACAACATCGCGCGCCTTATCATACAGCTTTGCGCCTATAAAATTGCCTATCGGCACGCTGAAGCCTACCGCCGCGCCGCCGATTATGCCGTTCATGAGCCAGTTTGTGCTGCTGGTAAGCGCCACGGCAGCCGTGGCGTTGGGGCCTATCGCGCCCACCATTGCCGTGTCCACATACTGCACCATCATTATAAGTATCTGCTCCAGCATTACCGGCCACGCCAGCTTCCATATTATTTTGCCCGGGCTGTGCGCCGAGCTTGTTATGTCTATCTGCTGCTGTTTCATGACAGCATTCACCCTCCTTACTGCATAGGCCAATTCATAGTTAGCCGATTAAGATTATACTCCCGCCATACCGATTGTGTAAAGAGCGGTTTTAGAGTATAATTTATATGCACATATATGGAAAGGATGGTTCGGTATGGACCTTTTTTCGGCGCAGGCAAGCCGCCGCGCACCGCTTGCGGACAGGATGCGCCCGCGGACGCTGGATGAATTCATAGGGCAGGAGCATATTGTTGGCAAGGGGCGGCTTTTAAGGCGCGCCATTGAAACGGATACGCTTACAAGCAGCATATTCTTCGGCCCACCGGGCTGCGGAAAAACAACGCTTGCAAGCGTTATCGCCGCGCATACGGGCGCCAAGATAGCAAAGCTCAACGCCGTTACGGCGGGCGTTAAGGAGGTGCGCGCCGTTATCGAGCAGGCGGAGAAGGATTTGAAGCTGTACGGCACGCCGACGTATCTGCTGCTTGATGAATGCCACCGCTGGTCAAAAACGCAGAGTGACTCCATTTTGCCCGCTCTTGAAAGCGGAATAGTGCGCTTTATAGGCTCCACAACGGAAAACCCCATGGTATCCATGACGGGGGCCGTTGTGTCGCGGTGCAGGCTGTTTCAGTTTTATCCGCTTACCATACAGGATGTTGAAAAGGCAATGCGCGCCGCGTTGGCGGACAAGGAACGCGGCCTTGGCACTCTTAACATAAAAATAGACGACGATGCGTTTGAACACATTGCCGCCACCGCAAACGGGGACGCGAGGAGCGCGCTCAACGCGCTGGAGCTTGCCGCGCTTACGACCGCGCCGGACGAGGAGGGCTGCATACATATTGACGCAGCCGTTGCTGCCGAATCGGTGCAGAAAAAGGTTGTCAATGTGGACGACGAACAGTTTTACAATATGCTGTCCGCCTTTTGCAAAAGCCTGCGCGGCGGGGACAGCGACGCGGCCATAGCATGGTTCGCGCGGCTTGTATACGCGGGCGTTGACCCGCGCGTTATCTGCCGCAGGCTTATCGCCCACGCATCGGAGGATGTTGGCCTTGCCAACCCGCAGGCCATGACGCAGGCCGTTGCCGCGGCGCAGGCGCTGGAGCTTATAGGTATGCCGGAAGCGCGGCTTTCGATAACCCAGGCGATAATTTTCATATGCGAAAGCCCCAAATCCAACAGCGTTGTTATGGCGATGGACGCGGCGTTTGCGGACGCGGAAAGGATACCCGATCAGCCCGTGCCCATGCACCTGAGAGATACGGCGTATAAGGGCGCGGACAAGCTTGGCAACGGCAAGGGCTATAAATATCCGCATGATTACCCGGGCCACGTTGTGCAGCAGGAATACATGCCGCCTTCCGTAAAGGGCCGGCGGTACTATATTCCGGGAGAACTTGGCAACGAGGGCAAAATTCGCCAGAACCACATACGCAACGGAAAGATAGAAGAGTAATTGCGCTTTTCGCCGCCGGATGATACAATATAAGTTACTTGTGTATATTTAGAAAGGATAGATATGACCATGAATATCAAAAAGACTGTTGCCGTAATGCTCTGCGCCGTGTTCGCGGCTGCGATGCTGTCCGGCTGCGTATCGAGCACCACCGTTAAGGAAAAGGATGCGGGCGAAGTGACCATATTCGTTGACGAAACGATAAAGGGCGCCATTACAGACGCCGCCGCCGCTTACACCAAGCCCGTGCGCGAGTTTCCCGAGCGCGAAAAGGCGATAATACTCATAGTGAGCGACTCTACCGAGGACATAGTGAGCCGCGTGGAAAACGGTGAATATGCGGACGCGGTGTTCGTGCTTGGTGATGAAGCGCTCAACGCGCTTGACGCGGCAGCCGAAGGCAAGGATTTCATAGTGCATTCCTCCCGCGTTGCGCTCAACAGCGAGGACGGCGCGCAGTATGCCATAGCCGTGCTTAACAACAGCGACCGCCAGAGCGTTGTGCAGGGCTTCATAGATTATCTTATGAGCGACGAGGCCGCCGACGTGCTTGGCGGGAACGGGCTGAAGAAGTAAGGGAAACAGGAATAACATAAGGCTCCCCGGACGGGGAGCTGTCGCCGTCAGGCGACTGAGGGGTTGACGATATTAGGAAAAGCCTCGTTTCAACCCCTCCGTCTCACTTCGTTCGACACCTCCCCTTTCAGGGCAGGCTAACTCCTTCCGGCTTTTGCTTCGCAAAATCCACCTCCCTCAAAGAGGGAGGCTTAACGTAAGAGTTTAAATACAACGCCAAAAGGCTCCCTCCTTGAGGGAGCTGGCAAACCGAAGGTTTGACTGAGGGAGTTAAAATACTTCCCCCGCGGTAATTTCCGCCACAACCTATGACCATCACATTTATTCAGTACATAATAGTTTGCCCGCTGGTATTCCTGGCGGGGTTTGTTGACGCGATAGCCGGCGGTGGCGGGCTTATTTCGCTGCCCGCGTATATGCTTGCGGGGCTGCCCGTGCATAACGCCATAGGTACAAACAAGCTGAGCTCCGCCATGGGCGCAACGCTTACAACGGCGCGATTTGCAAAGTCCGGCTTTATTGAACTCAGGTTTGCAATACCCTGCTCCGCCGCGGCGCTGCTGGGCTCGGCCATAGGGGCGCGGATAGCGCTGCTTATACCCGAGCATGTGTTCAAAATAATAATGCTGTTCGTGCTGCCGCTTGTTGCGGCATATGTTATGAGCAAAAAATCGCTTAAAGACAGGAGCGAGCTTGAACCGTTCCCGTTCACCAAGGCGATTATAATAGCTGTGCTGTGCGCGCTTTTTATCGGAATGTACGATGGCTTCTACGGCCCGGGCACCGGCACGTTCCTTCTTCTTTTGCTTACGGGCGCGGCGCGCATGCCGCTGAACGATTCGGCAGGCATAACCAAGGTTATAAACCTTTCTTCTAATATTGCGGCGCTCGCCGTATATATATTCAGCGGCAATGTGCTCTATCCGCTCGGCCTTGCGGCGGGCGTGTTCAGCATAGCCGGCAACTATTTAGGCACGCGCGTGTTCACCGCCAAGGGCAGCCGCGGCGTTAAGCCCATAATGATAACGGTGCTCGGCATATTCTTCATAAAGCTGTGCTATGAGCTGTTTTTTGCAAAATAAGCCGTAAACTTGCAAAAGTTGCGGATAGATGATAATATAACATGCACAAAAGATGTGGCAGGAGGCGGTAATTGTGCCGTTTTTGAAATTCAAGTGCGAAAGCTGCGGCAAGGTGTTCGATGAACTTGTTAAGCTGAGCGATGTTGAAGCGCTCCGCTGCCCCGATTGCGGCGGCAAGGTGCGGCGCGCATACGAGGGCAAGTGCCTTGGTGCAAAGAGCGAAGGCTGCTCCGGCAACTGTTCCTGCTGCTCCGGCTGCCATCATTGACGGGCGGCCGCGGTGCAGAGCAAAAACTAAACGGGAGACCATAATGGCGTATTACGTTATAAACGGCGGAAAAAGGCTGGAAGGCAGCGTAACCATAAGCGGAGCGAAAAACGCTGCGCTTGCAATAATACCTGCGTGTATACTGGCGGGCGAAAGCTGCCGGCTGGAAAACCTGCCGCGCATAGAAGATGTTCATGTGCTGGAGCAGATACTGCGCATGATGGGCGCGGGCGTGGAGTTCACGCCGGACGGGGGCATGAGAATAGACCCAAAAACAATAAGCACGCGGCATGTTACGTTCGATATGGTAACGCGTATGCGCGCATCGTATTATCTGCTGGGCGCAATGCTGGGGCGCTACGGCTATGCAGAGGTTGCATTGCCCGGCGGCTGCCAAATAGGCCAGCGGCCCATAGATCAGCACATAAAGGGCTTCCGCGCGCTGGGTGCGGACGTAAGCATACAGCGCGGCATAATAACCGCGAAGGCCGATAAGCTTGTCGGCGCGGAGATATATTTGGACGTCGTATCCGTCGGCGCCACGATAAACATAATGCTTGCCGCGGTCTGCGCTGAGGGCAAAACCATAATTTCAAACGCAGCAAAGGAGCCGCACGTTGTTGACACGGCGAACTTCCTTAACATGATGGGCGCGCAGGTGAAGGGCGCAGGCACGGACGTTATCCGCATAACCGGCGGCAGAAAGCTGCACGGCTGCACATATCCCATAATCCCCGATCAGATAGAGGCCGGAACATACATGATAGCCGCCGCGGCGACCGGCGGAGACGTTGTTATAAACAACATAATCCCAACGCATCTTGAGGCCATATCCGCAAAGCTTATGGAAAGCGGCGCGCATGTGGTTGACGGGGACGACGGGCGCGAATTCTTCATGCGCGTAAGCTGCGAAAACAGGCCGCGCGCTGTGAATATAAAAACTCTGCCGTATCCGGGCTTCCCTACAGACCTTCAGCAGCCCATGATGGCATACCTTACCAAGGCTAAGGGCAACAGCTTTATTGTTGAAAACATATTTGAAAACCGCTTCAACCACGTTGGCGAGCTTCAGCGCATGGGCGCGAACATAGTTATAAACGACCGCACCGCAATGGTGGAAGGCGTTGAAAAGCTGTTCGGCGCGCCGCTTTACGCAAGCGATCTGCGCGCGGGCGCGGCGCTGATAGTGGCTGCGCTTTCGGCGGAGGGCAGAAGCGAGATACACAACATAGAATACATAGACCGCGGCTATGAATACTTTGAGCAAAAGCTGCGCGCGCTCGGCGCGGACATAACGCGCGTGGAAGAATAAAAAATCGGCGGTAACCGCTGCCTCAATTCCGGGCGGCGGTTGCATTTTTATACCCGCTGAAAAGTAAATAAATTGTAAGTTATGGGCATATAATGGATGTTTACTTGATTTTCGGGCGGGAGTGTTGTATAATTTTCTAAAGTTTAATCCATCGGTTTTCTGCGCGCACGGCGCATCGAAGCGAAAAGGGGAACCATTGCTTTACAGTACAGTATTATTCGATCTTGACGGAACGCTGATAGAGTCCGGCCCCGGAATATTTGCGGTAACGCGGGAAGTATTAAAAGATATGGGCCTTGAAGGTCCGGACGATGAGCGTATAAGAAAAATGGTAGGCCCACCGCTGCGGCATAGCTTCAGGGACGTTATAGGCGTACCGGAGGAGCGGGTGGAAGAAGCCGCACAGAAGTACATGGCAAAGGCCAAAACCGTTGGGCTTGAGCTGATAAAGCCTTATCCCGGCGTTGTGAATATGCTAAAGGCGCTTAAAGCGCAGGGCGTGCGCCGCGGAATAGTTACCAGCAAGCTTACCCCAACGGCGAAAATGCACCTTGAACGCTATGGCTTGATAGATTATATCGATTATATTCGCGGCGGGATAGAAGGCTGGAACGGGGCGAACAAGGAAACGCTGCTTCGCCAGGCCATAGAGGATCTTGGCGCGGACAAGAAAGACATAGTAATGGTGGGCGACAGGCTTTTTGATTTGGAAGCGGCGAACGCCGTGGGCGTGGACGCGATAGGCGTGCTGTACGGATACGGCGACGAGACAGAGCTTAAAGCATACAGCCCGAAATACATTGTTAAAAGCGTTAATGAGCTGAGCACGCTGCTTTGCGGCGGCAAGGCTGAAAATAAATAAAAAATCCGAAAGGAGATACCAATATATGAAGCTTATATTTGCAATAGTGCAGAACGACGATTCCAAAAGGCTTATACGCGCGCTGGTGCAGCACCGCATAAGCGTGACCCGCATTTCCACCACCGGCGGCTTCCTGCATGGCGGCAATACCACGCTGATGATAGGCGTGGACAAGGAGAAGGTTGAAGAAACGCTCGACATAATCAAGTCCAAATCCAGCACCCGCAAGGAGTTCATGGTAATACCCTCCACCCTGCCCGGCTATGCGGACAGTTCACCCACGCCCGTGCAGGTAACCCTTGGCGGCGCAACGGTGTTTATTGTTGACGTGGAGCAGTTTTACAGGTTTTGAGTACAAACGCTGATAGGGCTTTCAAAATGCTTTCCTCGGCTTTGGGGTCGGGGAAAGCATTTCATGCGCTCTTTATTTCCTCAATGGATGCAGATGCATCGTTCAGCCTTGCCCGGCGCGCAAGTGCGCTGTGCATAAACGGCAGCGATGATGAGGATGCTGTTAAAAACGATCCGGACTATCATTACCTTGCGGGCGAGGAAACGGGCGTAAACGAAATACGCGCAATAATAGAAGAACTGTCTAAGGCCGCATTTGAAGGCGGCATGCGCGCAATAGTAATATCCAATGCCCATGCCATGACCAGGGAAGCGCAGAACGCGCTGCTGAAAACGCTTGAGGAGCCGCCAAAGGGCGTAATATTCCTGCTATGCGGCAATGCGGACGGCATGCTGAGCACAATAATCTCCCGCTGCGCGCTGATAAGGCTTGGCCAGGCGGACAGGTGCGAGATTGAAAACGAACTTGCGCTGCGCGGAGTAAACGCGGCAGATGCGCGGCTGTATGCGCGCATAAGCGGCGGCAGCATGGGGCGCGCGCTGCGCCTGAGCGAGGAAAACGAATACCGAGAACAGCGCGAGCGCAGCCTAAATGCATTGACAGCGCTTTTTAACGGGGAACTGCAATCCGGCGCTGCAAAGGCCATCGCCAAGGGCGGCGCGGCCGAAGGGCTTACGTTCATGCTCTCCCTTATGGGGGACATACTGAGCGCCAACATGGGCGGCACGCGCGAAATAGACAATATAGATAGGCAGGATGCCGTGCGCCAATGCGCGGCGCGCTTTACAACGCGGCAAATACTGTGTATTATAGACATGATAACAAAGGCAAGCGAAAGCCTTTACCGTGCATCGGGCGGGGATATGTATCCCGCGGCGGCGCTGGACGGGCTTTTTTTGAGTATATTAAAGGAGCTTAAATAGATGATACGCGTAATAAGCGTCAAATTCAGAGATGGGGGCAAAAGCTATTTCTTTGATCCCGGCGAACTGGAAATAAACGAGGGCGACGGCGTTATAGTAGAAACCGCAAGGGGAATAGAATTTGCGGATGTTGTTTCCCCCGTTCAGGAAATAGACGAAGGCCGCGTGGTTGCGCCGCTGAAGGGCGTTATCCGCGTTGCAACGGATTACGACAGGGAGCTGCGCGATACCAACCGCGCCAAGGAAAAGGACGCCTTCGATATCTGCGTAAGGAAGATTGCCGAGCACGGGCTTGACATGAAGCTGGTGGACGTTGAGTATTCCTACAACGGTTCAAAGGTGATGTTCTATTTCACGGCGGACGGCCGCGTGGACTTCCGCGAGCTGGTAAAGGACTTGGCCGGCGTATTCCGCACAAGGATAGAGCTTAGGCAGATAGGCGTGCGGGACGAGGCTAAGATGCTCGGCGGGCTTGGTTCCTGCGGAAGGCCGGTATGCTGCAAGGCGTTTTTGTCGGACTTTGCGCCGGTTTCAATAAAAATGGCGAAGGAGCAGAGCCTTTCTCTCTCCCCAACGAAAATATCAGGCATATGCGGCAGGCTGATGTGCTGCCTTAAATACGAGCAGGATTGCTATGAATCCATGCGCCGGCAGATGCCGCGCCCGGGCCGAGACGTGCGCACGCCCGACGGCGACGGTACGGTGCTTGAAAACAACGTTATAACCGAAAAGACACGCGTGCGCGTAACGCTTGCGGACGGCACGTTCGACGTGCGGGATTATCCTTTCCGCGAGCTTACGCCGCTCAACACGCGCCATCCTGAGCTGGTTGAAAGCGACGAATCGGCGGACGAAGTGAACGACGATGCAGACGTGCTGATGGACGAGGACGCCGTGGCAACAATCGAAGAAACCGTTGCCGTTGAAACCGCGCCGCAGGAGCAGCCCAAGCGCCGCCCGCGGCCCGATAAGCCGCGCCGCCCGCGCCCGGACAGGCAGCAGAACGCCCCGGCAGAAGCGGAAGCGGCAGCCGAGCAGCCCAGGCAGGGCGAGGACCGCCGCCGCAACGACCGGCGCAACAACCGCCCGCGCCGCCGCCCTAAGGATAACCGCACTCCGCAGGAAAACAAAGAATAATAAGCTTAAAGGCTCCCGAAAGGGAGCCTTTTTGGGTATGTATTACAAACTCCTACATTAAGCCTGCCCTGAAAGGGGAGGTGGGTTTTGCGAAGCAAAAGCCGGAGGGGTTATAAAGCAGCTCATTGCTCTTTGTTTATCGCAACCCCTCAGTCACGGCTTGCGCCGTGCCAGCTCCCCGTGCGGGGAGCCTTTTGGTGTGGTGCAAACTCAAACCAAAAGCTGTCCCCGCAGGCGGGGAAAGTGGACACGAACGGAGTGAGTGGCCGAAAGGGGAACGGCTCGGAGATACCAAGTGCCGCGATATGTTCCCCTTCCGTCACGGCTTGCGCCGCGACACCTTCCCCGTAAACGGGGACGGCTTAAATTGCAGCACAAGCTCGGTGTGCAGTGCCGTACCCCTTCGCGGAGCGATCGTATCAATACCCTCACTCCCCCATCTTATACACCTGCTCGCGCCAGCGTTCGCTTTTAGCTATTACGCCGTCCGCATCGCTTGAAAGCTCGTGCGCAAGATAGCGCGCGTCAAGCTCCGTCATGTAGCCGCGCGCATCGGCCTTTTTCAGCACGCTTTGGGCTATCATCGCATCTATGTTTATAAGGTTCAGCGCCGCGTAAAGCACCGCCGCAGTTATCGCCATCGCCTGCAACGCACGCAGCCTTTTATCATAAAGCCGCACTATGCATATTATTACCGCCGCCAGTATGCACACCATGAACCATGCCGAAAGTATCCTTCTGAGCGTAAGGCCGTATGCGTCAATGTACATATACAGCTTGAACGCCGCGCACATAAGCAGCACGAACGCGGAAAGCATCAGCCCCGCAAGGAAACGCCTGAGAGCGGTATCCTCCTCCGCTGCGGTGGAGAAAAGCGCGTATACGCCAATGTTTATTATGCTCACGGCGCAAAGCTCGCCAAAGCCCTGCACGGCGTATTGCGAATATGTAAGCCCCTCCGGCAGCCCCTTCAGCCCCGTAAGGTAAGCGAACTGGAATATGGCGTACACCACATATAGCGTAAGCAGCATTCCTACCGCAATTTTCGCAGCGACGGCGGGTATTATGCGCTGATACGGCGTTTCCGGAAGCGTTTTCGGCTCATAAGCCATATAGTATATGAACGAAAAGAACAGCACCGCCGCAGCGAGCGCGGCAATCGCACGCCATATCACCGCGCCTATTCTAAGCCCCTCGAAAAAGCGGCCTATGCTAAGCTGCATCGCCGCATCCGCATTTATAAGCAGCGCAGCGCACAGCGCGGCAAGCGGTATGCCCATTATAAGCCCAACGCGCACGGCGGTGCCGTTTTTGCTTGCCTTGCCGCGGCCGAATGCGCTGCCTATCGCGCCAAAGAAGCGGCCTATGCACACGAACGGCGCAACGAACCAGCCCTTGAAATACGCCGTTATAAGCCCATCCTGCCGTTCTTTGGGCACGGTGAAGCACACCGTTACCGCGTGCAGCATAAGCACGGCGGGCAGCGCGGCAAAGTTGATAAGCGTAAGCTCGACCTGCTTATACACAAGCGGCCTCAGCACCAGCACGGCCGCCACCGCAAGCAGTACATAGCCCCATACGTTCCGTTTGGCCCTGTCCCATGCGGCGAAGTAAAACCCGGCCATGTATACAAGCCAGAACCCGCCGTATATGAGCATGGCGCTGCTCATGTCCGGCTCGCCGCTCCACATGTATTCGCCGCATACGCCCCACGCGAACGCTATGCCTATTGCTATTGCGAAAAGCGTAAGTATGCGCTGCTTTAATGTGTATTCCCGCGTTTTATTCTGCTCCATTGTTATCCTCCACGTATTCCAATATGTCCCCAGGCGTGCAGTTCAGCTTTTTGCATATAGCGTCCAGCGTGGAAAAGCGTATCGCCTTGCCCTTGTTGGTTTTAAGTATGCTCAGATTGGCCTGCGTAATGCCTATGGCCTCGGCAAGCTCCCCGCCGGATACGCCCCTGCGCGCCAGCATTATGTCAAGATTCACCCTTATCATGCTGCCCTCCGCGTCAAATGGTAAGCTCGTTTTCCCGCTTGTACTCAACGGCCCTTCTGAACACCATGCCAAGCGTGAGCGCGAAAAGTCCGCTGAGTATCATCACCAGCGCGCATACGGCAGTCATGATGGTGAACATAAAAAAGCATTTCACGAAGAACACAAGCCCCGCCGCCTCAGCCGCGATGCCCATGCGCATGAACGCCGCCGCGTTGCGCTCCACGAACGGATCGCTTTCCACTGTTTTAAGCACCGCCGCAAGCTCAATAAGTATCCACAGCGCAATGCCCCCGCATACAAGCAGCATTGCGTAGAACAGCACCGTGCTTCCCGCCGCGCCGTATTCGTTTTCCATAAAGGTGCGCACGTCTGCGGATACGAACAGCGCCGCCATCAGCGCCGCAACAAGCACCATAAGCGCATATAAAAGCGCGCGCGTTATTTTTGAAAGCGTTTTAAGCGTCATAATTCCATCCCTCCGCGGTTTTATGTTTTCGCAAGTATAATACCACGCTATTTATCGAATTACAACAAGAATTTATTGTTTTACAGTAAATTCATAGAATCTTAATAAAATGTTGTCACCATCATTTCACCAAATATGGGTTCATAGAGCTTTTAATGCGTGTTATAATAAGCATAATAAAAGTAAGAAGGGGACGCAATTATATGTACGATCCATACTTTTCATACGCATCGGAATCGCTGCTTTACATAGCGGTGCTTATCGTGGCCGTGTTCGGCATGATAGCGTCGCTGAAGGTGCAGAGCACGTTCAAAAAGTATTCCACTATGCCCGCGCGCTGCGGCCTCAGGGCGAACGACGTTGCGCGCAGGCTGCTTTACGAGGGCGGCAGCTCCGCCACGCTTTCGCCCGTGTCCGGTTCGCTTACCGACCATTACGATCCAACAAAGAACGCCGTTGGGCTGAGCGAGAGCGTGTATAACAGCACGTCCGTTGCGGCGCTGGCCGTTGCCGCGCACGAAATAGGCCACGTTATGCAGCATCAGGAAGGCTATACGCCCATAAAGGTGAGAAATGCGCTGCTGCCCGTGGCGCGCATAGGGTCAACCGTTGGGCCGTGGCTTGTTATAATAGGCATAATGATGGGCGCGTTCAATCTGGCTAGCATAGGCGCGGGACTGTATTTCGGCATATTGGCGTTCCAGCTTGTCACGCTGCCGGTGGAGTTCAACGCCTCCCGCCGCGGGCTGAAGATGCTTACCGAGGGCGGCTACATATCATACGGCAGCGAGGAGCAGGCCGCAAAAAAGGTGCTGCGCGCCGCCGCAATGACCTATGTCGTTGCCGCGCTGAGCACATTCCTCACCTTCCTGCGCCTGGTGATGATGGCAAGCAGGAATAGACGGAGATAAATTCTCATTCTGTCACACAGGGGATGGTTTTTACCGCCCCTGTATTTTTTTGCGCTTTTGCTGAAATATTTTTCACTATCAATAGCATACAATTTAATTAGTATATCATAATTTATGGCAAAAAATCAAGTAATTCAGTCATAATATGTAATCCGAAATTTGTAAGAAAATTATTGACATAATATATCGCAATATGTTACCATAAACCCAACGAAGAACCACAGTAACCAAATTGACTTTAAGACCTTTAGATTTAATTGTTGCGCGTTCCCTAATCGGAACGATATGAACCGCAGGACCGACCAACACCAAGGAGGCTGATTCCATTGCGCCGTTAATGTTTTAGGCACTAAACGAAAACACGAACAGCGAAAATCAAAACAAAAAACAGCAGGAGGAAAACCATGAAGAAAAAGATTTGTCTTATTATGTGTATGGCCCTTATTGTGACCGCGTTTGCATCCGTGGCTTTCGCCCGAAAAGAACAGTGTTCCTATTGCGGAACAGACATGGTGTGTTATGACGTATCTGACGAATACGTTGTAAGAGTCTACACCTCCACTTGTCTGAATTATTCAAACCGCTTAGATACTATGCGGGTGTGGGGTACGGACTATTTTTTCAAGTGCCCTAACCGTTCGTGCGGTATAGAGACATTTACCAATACGACAACTCGTACCGAACGTATTTGCAACCACCCAAAGGATTCTAAATAAGTATCATCAAGCTTTGTTCTACAGCGGCGGGCGGTACCGCCCGCCGCTACATCAAGTAATTATAGGAGGGTCATCATGAAGAAAAAACTTTGCTTGTTTATGTGTTTGGTTCTTATCGCAACAGCATTTGCTTCCGTGACCTTTGCGCGCGATGAAATATGTTCGTATTGCAACGCCAGAGTAAAATTTTACGACACATCTGATACATACCTTCTAAGGGTATATAGCACGCTATGCCTATATGACGATAAACGTATGGACATAATACGCGTATGGGCAAAAGATTATCTTTATAGATGTTCAAACCCCGAATGCGGCATAGAAAACTTCAGTGAAACAAAGATCGTTAACCAAGAACGTGTTTGCGATCACAGCTAAACGAACGATATCTTGATGCGGCTTGGTCATAGTTCCGCCGCATCAAGATTATCATAAACAACATAACCATCAGAAAGGAACTATATCTATGCTATCGATGCACCTAAAGCAGTTGTTTCGTAAGCCTATACGCACCGTATTATACATACTGGTGCTTGTTTTGCTTACTGCGTTTTTCTGCACGAGCTTAAATTTATATATGGATAGTCAGCATAACCTCCAGCTGGCAAACGATACATATACTACGATAGCTATAATGGAGCTATATGCGGATGTAGACAGCCGCGGCAATATTATAAGCGATGTTACAAAAGCCGAGGATTACGCGGGATATCATGCTTTAACGGTGTATGGTTACGATTTGGAGCCCATAATTACCGCGCCAAGCGTAAAAAAATATGAACTCCGCACGCGTTACGGCGCTTTTAACGAAGATAACATTGCGGTAAGATATAATGACAAAAAGCAAGCTATTCCGATATGTAGCGAGGATATTATCCGTTTCAAAATAGTCCCCGAACATCAAAAAGAAGCGGAAGCCGACAAAGAATGGAACGACGTTGAATTTGTTGACGACGGCCGTTACAGAATAGGTGCTGAAAGCTGGGAAGATGGTAAGTTTTTTTCTCGTACATATAACTTAGATATAGTTGAATCCGCCATAAATGTGTATGAATACGAAAAACGTCCTATTAATTTTTATGTTCAGCTCGGCAGAATATACATTGATGAACCCTTGACCGATACAAACAGCCTTATGCCTTCGGCTGACTATGCCGATAAGCCGGACTGCATAATTCTGGAGCCAAACACTGAATATATCGCTTCAATTACGCATTTATCAGACAGCAACAGCACTTTCAACGCGGCCAGCGGGCTTTATAAAATACAAATATTCACAATAGCAAGAGATGAACTTTTTAGGAATGAATACTACTATTACTCTATCGGCCGTACCGAAGACGTAGATTGGAACTACCCTTACGAACAGCCATTCTGGATATATGAATACGACGAACTGAAAAGCAAACCGGAAATGCTGAAGAAGTATGAGCAGATAGCGCGGGCGTATTACATAAATTCCCGCTCCTTCGGCGTTATGACCACAAACGACTTAACCGGCATTCCCGCATTCCACTTGGGCAATATGTTCATACCCGAAGGCCGCATGATAACCGAGGAGGAATACGCTTCCGGCGCAAAGGTCTGCATGATAAGCACAGACCTTGCAAAGCTGCAAGGCTGGAACGTGGGCGACAAAATCGATTTCAGCTTCTATGAATACAACAATTTTGTCAACGCAACCATTTGGGGTTCGCGCCTCAGCCCGCGCTACACCTACACCGACCCGGACCATTTCTTTGACAATGGCGAATATGAAATAGTCGGCACGTATAACGTCCGCCCGCTCACGGGCACTTCCGCCGTGTCAGCGTCCGCCGTGTCCGTCCCCTGGAACACAATCTACATTCCCGAAAAGTCGCTCACCAATGCCCCTGCCGAGGAGGATAGACCCGTTACAGGCGCGCTGTTGACCATATGGCTGGAGAACGGCAAGATTGAGCCGTTCATAGAGCGCATGAACGAGCTTGGCATAACAGGAGCGAAGCAGGGAGACTATGAAGCAAGGTTTACCTTCTACGACCAAGGCTATTCGAGAATACAGCCCAGCTTGGAAGCACTTTCCGGCACGGCGGAGCTGCTGCTGATACTGTCATCATCGCTGCTTGTAATAGCCGCGCTGCTGCTGGCGTTCTTCTATGCACAGTCGCAAAAGCAGAGCATAGGCACTATGCGTTTACTCGGTTGCAGCAAGGCAAGAGCCTTTGCCGCAGCTATGCTGAGTGCGTTTATCATCGCCGTAACCGGTGCGCTTATTGGCGCGGCAATAGGCCATGCGCTTACCGCAAGCGTAGGCGAGAGCATAATGGCCAACGCCAACCAAACTCCGGAGGAGTTCTTAGCCTTCAGCGCATACCTGGCCGAAAGTACGCAGGTGGAGGTTGAGTTTGCGCTCGGCGCAGACGCAAGTGTGAGCCTGCTCACCTGCCTTGCCGCGCTGGGGCTGTTCATCGCCGGAACGCTTGTGTTTGTGCTGCGCTATCTTGGCAAAGAACCGAGAGAGCTGCTGCCACGGGCGGGAGAGTAAGGGCTTGTACAATGCCAAAAGGCTCCCGCGTTTTTGCACGGGAGCCTCTTTGATAAATCAAATTCGTTTGCCAATATCGTTTTATTTTTCTTTCTTCCCCGTGACCTTATTCAGTATTGCCACGAAGGCCCATATGGTCAGTATTACGGCGAAGATGCCTATCATGCCCTTGAGCGTGAGCAGCAGGGAGGGCATAAGCGTTTCGGGAGACCAGGCGAATTTCATTGCGTTAAGTATAAACATGGCTTGTATCCTCCTTTTATCAAAGCATGGCTTCTATAAGCGTTATCATAAGGCCGCCGGCTATTACGCTGGCGATCTGGCCGGACACGTTTGCGCCCGCGGCATGCATCAGCAGGAAGTTCTGGTTATCCTCCTGCAGGCCAAGCTTATGCACAACACGGCTGGCCATCGGGAAGGCGGATATGCCCGCCGCGCCAATCATGGGGTTCACCTTGTTCTTGAGGAAAAGGTTGAGGAACTTTGCAAACAGCACGCCGCCCGCGGTATCGAATATGAACGCGACAAGGCCGAGCGCGATTATTGCAAGCGTTTCCGCCGTTACGAAAAGCTCTGCCTTCATCTTGAACGCAACGGATATGCCAAGCAGCAGCGTAACAAGATTGGCAAGGGACTTCTGCGCGGTTTCGCTCAGGCTGCCGAGCACGCCGCATTCCCTTATAAGGTTGCCGAACATGAGGAAGCCTATAAGCTCCGCGCTCTTGGGGGCGATGGTACCCGCGACCACGGTTACGAATATCGGGAACAGCACGCGCGTTGTGCCGGATACGGCGCTGGGGCTGTACGACATGCGGATGCAGCGTTCCTTTTTGCTGGTGAGCATCTTTATTACGGGCGGCTGTATAATGGGCACGAGCGCCATGTATGAATACGCGGCGACCATTATGGGGCCCTGATAGTTGGACTTAAAATAGTTGGCAAGGTAAATGGACGTGGGGCCGTCCGCCGCGCCGATTATTGCAATGCTGCCGGCGTCCTGAAGGGTAAAGCCTATGAGCCGCGCCATTATAAACGTGAAGAATATGCCGAACTGCGCCGCCGCGCCGAAAAGGAACATTTTCGGGTTGGAAAGCAAGGGGCCGAAGTCTATCATCGCGCCTATGCCTATGAACAGCAGCAGCGGGAAAAGCTCCGTGGCTATGCCGGCATTGAAAAGAGTTTCAATAGCCTCCGTATTGACAAAGGGCAAATTGACCAATATTGCGCCGAAGCCCATGGGCAGAAGAAGCGTGGGCTCCATTTCCTTTTTTATAGCCAAATAGATGAGCGTTGCGCCTATGGCAATCATAAGCAGCTGCTGCCACGTGAAATTGGCCACGTTTGAAAACAGTTCAACAAATTGTTCCATTGTGGTTTTCCTCCGGTTTTAATTATTGTTCGCGCCATGCAAAAGCCTTTTTGGTATAAAAAAACCTTCGCCGCGCTTCATTCGCCGCATATGTGCGGCAAACAAGCGGCAAAAGTCTCACCAATCAAGGCAGGGCGGGCCATGCAGCCGTGATGACGCCCAAACCGCCCGCATTTTCGCCCGCGGGCAGGTTACTCCCCTTTGTCGTGAAGAATTATACCAGAAGGGCATATCATTTGTAAATGGGGAAAAACACAAAAACGGGCAGTTATCAAAAACCGCCCGCATTTCGTCATTTCCCGCGCCTTTCCCGCCGCGCCTTAATCCTTGGCTCTATCTGCCGCGCATAGGCCACATAGAGGACCATTACTGTGAAGAAGAGTTGCAGCCATATGCCTATGCCGTGATGGGATAATTTGCCGTGACCTGGCGTAAGATAATCCTCCGGCGTAGCGCGGATAGTGTTGTTTTCAAGTATTAGGTCGCCAAGAATTTGGGCGAGTATTATCGCTGCGGTATCCCCATACGAAATGAAAAGCGAAAATCTGGGACGATATACCGAAATAAGGCACAGCGCAAACCACATAAGGCCATACTGTGAGCGTTTCATAAAATCAAACAAATACATATCGCTAAACCACAACTCTGTCGCGCGGTAAAGCACCATGAAAGGAAGCAGTACGAGTATTGCGTTCACCATACGCGGACGGAAAAGCCGGCGGTCGTTTTCGTAATCCGTAAGATAGGGAAGCATTATTCTATCCTCCTTTTGTAATAAAAAAGCGCACAAGTATAACTTATGCGCAGGGGAAAATTGTCTTGCTTCGCCCTCTACATAGCTGGGGGCCAAACCAAGACTGTATTAGTGCAAAGCCGTAATTCGCATTGCAATACATGGCATTACCTCCATTTAATTAATTTATTTAATCGTATCAGCTTTTTAAGTTAAAAGCAAGTGCCAAAATAATATATTATTCCGCGTGTGGCGCGTATCGCGCGGCTATCCAGCGCTGCATGTGCGCAATGAACTTCTGCGCGGTGGCGTTGTCGCTGTTCTTCTCCGGCACGGCGGCGCCTATTATGCGGCTGGCGCGGTTGTCCAGCGGCATCAGCTTAACGTTGTGCGTAAGGCCGCCAAGCAGCAGCTCCGGCATTATGCTTATGCCCAGCCCCTGCTCCACCATTGCTATAACGGCATAGTCGTCCTTGGTGGTGTATTTAACGTGCGCCTTCACCCCCGCCATGTCCAGCGCACGGCGGGCATCGTTCGCGCTGTTTTCCATTATTGAAATAAAGCTTTCGTTTTCAACCGCCGCAACGGGGAAGCTACTGTTTCCCGCAAGCGGATGCTCCTTCGGCAGTACGGCTAAAAGCCTATCCTCCTTCAGCGCAATGCCGCGGCAGTTCGTTGGATAATCCGGCATGGTGACGAAGCCTATATCTATGCTGCCCTCCTCAAGCCATGTGTTGATATCGTGATAGTCGCCGTTGAGCAGCTTGAACTGCGCCTGCGGGCAAACCTGCTCAAAGCTTTTTATCATGCCCGGCAGCCAATGCACGGCAACGCTTGTGAACGCGCCTATGCGCACTATCCTGCCCAAGCCCTGCCGCGCCTCCTCCGCGGCCTGCTGCACCCGCTCCATTGCCTCAAGCACGCCGCGCACCGCGCCTATAACGTGCTCCCCTTCCGCCGTAAGCTCCACGCCGCCGCGGCTGCGCTTCATCAGCCTCAGCCCCAGTTCCGTCTCCAGCGCGCTTATGCCGTGGCTCACGGCGCTGGGCGTGCAGCAAAGCTCCTGCGCGGCAAGGGCAAGGCTTTTCTTATCAACCGCTTTTATAAACATGGCGTATTTTGCGTCGCTCATATCGTCCTCCTTATAAAGATGAATAAGTTTCATCTTATCCCATTTTGCTATATGATACGGCACTTTTTGCCGTTTGACAAGCCCTGCGGCAGAATTTTTACACAAAATACGACTTGTAATTTGCCTGATACGCCGCTATAATACGCCGATGCCATAGATTGAACGGTATAAAACATGAATTTATTTCATGTTAAGTTATAGGAGGACACAAATGGGACAGGAATCGCTGCAAATATTGATAGTGATGGTGGTGTACATGGCGGCGGTAATAGGCATTGGCATATTCTTTGCCCGCCGCGCGAATGCAGATACGGAAAAGTTTTTCCTGGGCGGCAGGAGCTTAGGCCCGTGGGTAAGCGCAATGAGCGCGGAAGCATCGGACATGAGCGGCTGGCTGCTGATGGGCCTGCCCGGCGTGGCATACTGGTGCGGGCTGGCGGATGCGTTCTGGACGGCGGCGGGCCTTGCCGTGGGAACGTATATAAACTGGCTGGTGGTATCCAAGCGGCTCAGGCGATACAGCATCGCCGCGAACAACGCCATAACCCTGCCGGAGTTTTTCTCCAATCGTTTTCATGAGAAAAAGAAGGTCATAATGGGCATTTCCGCCGCGTTTATATTGGTGTTCTTCACGGTATATGCGGCAAGCTGCCTTGTTACCTGCGGCAAGCTGTTTTCAACGCTGTTCGGCGCGCCGTATATCACAATGATGCTCGTTGGCGCGGCATTCGTGCTTATATACACCTTGCTCGGTGGCTTTTTGGCGGAAAGCGCATCGGACTTTATGCAGGCCATTGTAATGGTGGTTGTGCTCGTGGCGGTGCTTACGCTTGGCGTGGCGAATGCGGGCGGCCTTGGCGCGGTGTTTGAAAACGTCAAGGATTTCCCCGGTTTCCTTGAATTTTTCGGCATAGCGGATCCCGTTACCGAAGGCGGGGTGCAGCTTGCCGTGAACGGCGTGCCTTCGTTCGGCGCGCGGCAGAATTACGGTGCGCTCAGCGTGGCAAGTATGCTGGCATGGGGCCTTGGCTATTTCGGAATGCCGCAGGTATTGCTGCGCTTCATGGCCATCCGCAGGGAGGATGAGCTCAAGCGCGCGCGCCGCGTGGCAATGGTTTGGGTAGTGATTTCGCTTGCGGCGGCAATAATGATAGGCATAGTGGGCCGTGCGCTGTTCCCCACGGCGCTGACAACTGCGTCCGAGGCGGAAAACGTATTCGTCTATCTTTCCCGTTCGCTGCTGCCTGCGGCGCTTGCGGGGCTTGCAATGGCGGGCATATTGGCGGCGACCATAAGCTCTTCCGATTCATATTTGCTCATCGCCGCGTCCGCATTTGCGAAGAACGCCTATCAGGGCATATTTAAGAAGAACGCCACCGATAAGGAAGTTATGACGCTTTCGCGCATAATGCTGCCGGTAATAACCGCCATAGCCATAGTGATTGCGCTGGATGAAAACAGCGTAATATTCACAATAGTCTCCTTCGCATGGGCGGGCTTCGGGGCAACGTTCGGGCCGCTGGTGCTGTTCAGCCTGTTCTGGAAGCGCATGACCCGCGCGGGCGCTATAGCCGGCATGCTCTCCGGCGGCGGCATGGTGTTCATATGGAAGCTTGTTATAAAGCCCCTCGGCGGCATATTCGGCATATATGAGCTGCTGCCCGCGTTCATAGTGTCCAGCATATTCATAATTGTCGTATCTCTGCTCACAAATGCCCCTTCAAAGGAGATACAGGACGAATTTGAGCGGGTGAAAAAGGGCGCATAAAAAATATTTTGAAATTGTGCAAAAAGTGTAAGACTTTTCTTATTAAAAATGCTACAATACCCCTACAAGCGGCGAGGCTTGGGGGGAAGAAAAAGCGGACTTTACCTGAAACAGCGTAAAGCCCGCTTTTTTATTTATGCTTTTTCTTATTCCTTGAATTGATACATATAAAGGCCGGCGTACATTTTATTAAGCTTCATCAGCTCTTCGTGCGTACCGCGTTCCTCTATGCCGTCCTTGGTAAGGACGATTATCTCATCCGCATTCTTGATCGTGGAAAGCCTGTGCGCAACTATTATGCAGGTGCGGCCCTTGGCAAGCTCCGACAGGGACTGCTGAATGAGCATTTCGGTTGCGTTGTCGAGCGCGCTTGTGGCCTCGTCCAGAATAAGTATGCTGGGGTTTTTCAGGAACACGCGCGCAATGGATATGCGCTGCTTCTGCCCGCCGGAAAGCTTAACGCCGCGCTCGCCCACGTTTGTGTCGTAGCCTTCTTCAAGGGTCATGACATAATCGTGTATGTTGGCTTTCTTTGCGGCTTCAATTATTTGCTCGTCCGTTGCATCAAGATCGCCGTAGGCAATGTTTTCGCGTATGGTGCCGTTGAAAAGAAAAACGTCCTGCTGAACTATGCCGATGTTGCGGCGCAGGGAATAGCGGGACATATCGCGTATGTCCATGCCGTCTATGGTTATCGCGCCGGAGTCTATTTCATAGAATCGGGGTATAAGGTTGCAAAGCGTGGTCTTTCCGCCGCCGGAGGGACCAACCAGCGCAACGGTCTTGCCCTTGTCTATGCGCATGGAAAGGTGCGATATCACCTTTGATTCGGTATCGGCGGAGTCGCTGTTTGAATAGCGGAAGGATACGTCGTCAAAAACGATGTTGCCTTCAAGCTTGTCCGGATTCAGTTTGCCGTCGTCCGCTTCTTCGGGTTCGTCCATTATCTCCACGAACCGCTGGAAGCCTGTCATGCCCTCCTGAAGCTGCTCAAACAGGCTCACAAGACGGTTTATGGGCTTCATGAATATTGAAACGTAAAGCAAAAACGCCACAAAATCGCCGGAGTCTATTTTGCCGTAATAGAAGAACAAGCCGCCCGCAGTAAGCACCAGCAGATAGAGCATATCGTTAAAGAAGTTCATGCCGCTGCCAAACGTTGCCATGGCGCGGTATGCACGGCTGCGCGCTTTTTTGAAGCTTTCGTTGGCCACGCCGAATTTGGCGTTCTCATGCTCGTCCGCGGTATATGAACGGGAAACGCGCATGCCGGCTATCGCCGTTTCAACATTCGCGTTCACCTCGCCCACCTGCACGCGGGACGCCTTGAACGCGGCGTTCATCTCCCTGCGCGTTTTAACGGCAAAGAATATCATAAGCGGTATCACCGCAAAAACTATCAGCGCAAGGTAGAGATTTATGTTTGCAAGCATTATAAAGGAACCTATCAGCGTTATGCCGGATATGAACGCATCCTCCGGCCCGTGGTGCGCCAGCTCCGATACTTCAAACAGGTCGTTTACTAGGCGGCTCATTATCGCGCCGGTCTTGTTTTCGTCAAAGAAGGAGAAGGGCAGCTTCTGAAGATGGCGGAACATGTCGCGCCGCATATCTCCCTGTATCCTTACGCCCACGATATGGCCCCAATACTGAATTATATAGTTCAGCGCCGCCTTTATAAGATATATCCCAAGCAGCACGCCCGCCCAAACCAGCAGCAGCCTGAGCTCCTTATTGGGAACATATACGTTGGTTATGTTTTTTGCTATCATGGGGTAAAAAAGATCGCATATGGCGACCATTAGAGAGCATGCCGTATCCAGCATAAAAAGGCGCTTGTGCGGTTTGTAATACCTGACAAACCGTTTTATCATGTCCATTTGCACTGTACTCCTCTTCGTTTTAATTCACACTTGTTTTATTGAATATATATTGTATCATACATTATTGGCGTTTGCAAAGGGCGCATATCTATTGCATTTGAGCGCCGCTTTCGATTATAATATGCCAAAAGCAGAAACGGAGGATGAACGCTATGCCCTCAACCAAGGCAAAAAGCCTTACCGAGCGCACGGGAGAGGCGCTTTACGACATGATACTGATACAAAAGCAGTTCAAGCCGGGGGACAAGCTGCCCAACGAGTTTGAGCTTTCCGCAAGGCTTGGCGTTAGCCGCGCAACGCTCAGGGAAGCCGTGAGCGCGCTGATAGCGCAGGGGGTTCTGGTGGTCAAGCGCGGCAGCGGCACATTCATCGCCAACGAACTGCCCAGCATAGGCGACGTAAGCATAAGCTCGATTGACTTTATGCGCGTGCGGCTGAGCGATCTTTACGAAATACGCCTTATGTTTGAACCGCAAAGCGTTAAGCTTGCCTGCGAACGGGCGGACGACAGCGAGCTTGCCGCAATAGAGGAGCAGTCGAAGAAGGTTAACAGACTGCTCAGGAGCGACGGCAACTGGCCGGATGCCGACCAGGAGTTTCATGAGATGATAGGCGCGGCAAGCCACAACGAATTCATAAGCCGCCTTTTCCCCATTATAAACAGTGCCGTGCATGAGGTAATGCTCATATCCACCAATCAAAAGCTGCTCAAAGATATTGTGCGGCGGGACAACGCGCTGATAGTTGAATTCATTATGAAGCGCGACGGGGACGGCGCAAGCCACGCCATGAGCATACATATACGGCACATGATAAACGCGCTTAAGCTGAACAGCTGAGGGAGAAGCAATGGCACAAAGCGTATTTGAAAAGGAATATATAATTTCGCCGGACTATTGCGACGCGGCGGCGGCAATGTCCCCGCTGGCGGCGTTCACTATATTTCAGGCAATGGCCGCGGAACATGCGGAGCAGATAGGCGTGGGCGGAATGGCAATGGCCAAGCGCGGCGAATTTTGGCTGACGGTACACACGCGGATAGATTTCTTCTCCCGCGCGCGGCTTATGGATACGGTCACGGCGGCAACGTGGCCCGAGCAATGCGCAAACGAAGCCTACCGCTGCTTCAGAAGCTACAGCTTAAAGCAGGGCGAAAGGCTCATCGCCCTTGGCAGGACGCAATGGGCAATACTGGGCAGCGGCGGCAAGCTGATGCACTTTGGCGATACGGGCTTCCCGAAGAACTTTGATTACAGCCCCATGCAGGGCATAACGGACTCGCCCGCACGCTTTGCGGATGATTTTGGCGAAGATGACTTTGCGTTTGAATATACCGTCCGTTCAACGGACATAGACTTCGGGCAGCATATGAACAACGTTTGCTATGCGCGGCTGGCGCTAAGCTGCCTGAGCGCGAAGGAGATAGCATCGGGCGAAATAAAGTCCGCAGAGATACATTTCAGCGCGCCCAGCCTTGAAGGCGAACGGCTGAGGGTTTATAAAAAAGCCGACGGCAATGCGCTTTATATCTGCATCAAAAAGCCGGACGGAAAAACCAGCGCGTCAAGTAAGATTGTAATGTAGAACAGAAGCTTTGAAAAAGGGGTTGTTAAGGGGCGATAAGCCCCTTTAATTTTACTCCGGCTTTGGCGGCTTTGCCGCCGAAACTGAGAAAGCCCGAAGGGATTTCATACCCTGCGGGTTTTGCCGCCCGGGAGCGAACGCGAGAGGAAAAACCCGAGAAAAAGTCGAAGAAGCGGCAATTAGCCGCTTCTTCGAAAAAGCTATGCTTTAAGCCTTCGGGCCGGCTTCGATGATGTTCTTGGGCATGTTGGAATACTTCTCGAAGTTCTTCACGAAGCGGGCGGCCAGATCCTTTGCGGTGGCTTCGTATTCGGCGTCGTTGTTCCAAAGCCTGCGCTGGCTGAGGAATTCATCCGGCACGTTGGGGCAGGTGGTGGGAACCATAACATTGAATATGGGATCAAGCACGAATTCGCCCTTCTCCAGGTCGCCGTTCAGCGCGGCGGTAACCATGGCGCGGGTATACTTGAGCTTCATACGGGAACCTACGCCGTACTTGCCGCCGGCCCAGCCGGTGTTTACAAGATAAACGTTGGTGTTGTGCTTTTCAATGCGCTCGCCCAGCATGTTCGCGTATACGGAAGGATGCAGGGGCAGGAAGGGCGCGCCGAAGCAGGTGGAGAACGTGGTCTGCGGTTCAACTATGCCGCGCTCGGTACCGGCCAGCTTGGAAGTGTAACCGGACACGAAGTGATACATGGCCTGGTCGGCATTGAGCTTAGAGATGGGAGGCAGCACGCCGAAGGCATCCGCAGTAAGGAATATAACGGTCTTGGGATGGCCCGCAACGCCGGGAATGAGGCAGTTGGGGATATAATCCACGGGGTAGCCCACGCGGGTATTCTCGGTCAGGCTGTTGTCCGCATAGTCCAGCTTACGGGTTTCGGGATCCATAACAACGTTTTCAACCAAGGAGCCGAACTTGATGGCATTCCAAATCTGGGGCTCGTTTTCCTGGGAAAGGTTGATGCACTTGGCGTAGCAGCCGCCTTCGATATTGAATATGCCGCTCTCGCTCCAGCCGTGCTCGTCATCGCCTATAAGGCTGCGGTTAGGATCGGCGGAAAGGGTGGTCTTACCGGTGCCGGAAAGGCCGAAGAACAGCGCGCTGTCGCCCTCCGCGCCAACGTTGGCGGAGCAATGCATGGTGAACACGCCCTGCTTGGGAAGCAGATAGTTCATCACGGAGAATACGCTCTTCTTTATTTCGCCCGCATACTGGCTGCCGGCAATTATAACGGTGCGCTTGTTGAAATTGACTATTATTGCGGCCTCGCTGTGCACGCCGTCCACTTCGGGGGAGCACTTGAAGCCGGGGGCTGCGATTATGGTGAAGCCGGGAACGAAGTCCTTGAGCTGCTCCTCGGTAGGACGGACAAGCAGCTGATGGATGAACAGGTTCTGGCTGGCAAGCTCGTTAACAACGCGCACGGGCAGATGATACTGCTCATCAGCACCGGCAAAGCCTTCGAACACGAACAGCTCGCGGCCCTGCAGGTAAGCGGTCATGCGGTTATATATGGCTTCGTACTTTTCTTCGCTTATGGGAACGTTTACCTTGCCCCAATCTATATCGTTGTGAATATTGGGCGCATCGACCACGAAGCGGTCGTCGGGGGAACGGCCGGTATATTTGCCGGTGGTCACTACCAGCGCGCCGGTCTCGCTCAGCGTGCCTTCGCCGCGGCGAAGCGCATGCTCTACAAGCTGTGCAGGCGTAAGATTCTTGTACACGGCCTTGGGCGCGATTATGCCAAGCGCCTCAATGTAATCACTCATTTTCAAATAGCTCCTTTCAACGTTGCGCGATGAATATCGCATAATAAGGTCATATAACCTTAACCGAAATGATTATACCCCGAAGCAGTACTTATTGCAAGCGCGGCGGCATATGTGTTACAATAATGTCATGAAAAACAGGAAAATACACAAGTATACATTGTTGCTTTGTATACCGCTGGCGCTGCTGATGGCTGCCTGCGGCATAATCAATCCTTATGCGCCGGTGGAAACGGTTGAAATACAGCCGCCCACGCCCGCGCCCGCAACGCCTACTCCCGTGCCTACGCCTACCCCCACGCCGGAGCCTACGCCCGAACCTACTCCCGAACCGACTCCGGAGCCTACGCCCGAACCCACGGCATACCGCAGCGAGGATTATCCCCTTGCGGCAAAAAGCCTGCGGACGCATGAGGGCGGACGCTACGCGGAGGAGGCTAAGCTGAACGACGATCCGGCGCTGTTTAAGGCGGTGGTGGATTTGACCAATCAGGCCGTTTTTGTATATACCGCGGATGAAAACGGCGAATACACCACGCTTGTGCGCGAGATGATATGCTCAAGCGGAATAGAGGAAACCAACCGCAGCCCGCGCGGAACGTTTACAATGGGCGATGATTACAAGCGCTTCGCATTCTTCGTGCGGTTCAACTGCTATGCCCAGTATTGGAGCCAGATACGCGGCAGGATATATTTCCATTCCGTGCCGTATTCCGAGCGGGACGACAGATATCTGATGGAAGAAGAATTCTGGAAGCTGGGCGAGCCCGCATCGCACGGATGCATACGGCTGCTGCCGGACGATGCGCAATGGGTGTATCTTTACCTTTGCCCCGGCACAACGGTTGTTATAACCGATGAATTAGAGCGTGATGAGGAACTGCGCGCGCGGCTTTTGCCCAAGGAAACGCCCACGCCGGATTGCTACATGATACAAGGCGAAGAATAATAAATAGGAGGATATATTAATGAAGGTATTGCTCATCAACGGAAGCCCGCGCCCGCACGGATGCACCTATACCGCCCTGAAGGAGGCGGAAAAGACGCTGAACGAAGCCGGAATAGAAACCGAGATATTCCACATAGGCGCAAAGGCGATACAGGGCTGCACGGACTGCGGCGCATGCGCCGGCGGCAAGCCTTGCGTGTTTGATAAAGAGGACGAAGTTGTTGCCGTCGCCCGCAAAAAAGTGAACGAGGCGGACGGCATAATAGTAGGCAGCCCCGTATATTTCGCCGGCCCCAACGGCAACCTTACAGCATTCATGAATCGCCTGTTTTATAGCGGCAGCGTGAACTGCGCCGGCAAACCTGCCGCGGCAATAGTCTCCGCCCGCCGCGCCGGCACCACCGCCACGCTTGACATGCTTAACAAGTATTTCATAATCCGCGGCATGCCGATAGTGCCCAGCCAGTATTGGTGCATGGTGCACGGCAACAGCCCCGAAGAAGTGGCGCAGGACAAAGAGGGCCTTCAGATAATGCGCACCCTTGGCCGCAACATGGCGTGGCTGCTCAAGTGCATCGCCGCGGGCAAGGCCGCCGGCATAAGCCTGCCCGAGCGTGAGCCCCGCGTAAGTACCAATTTTGTGAGGTAAGGGAGGGGAGAAATCGAAATCTTCCCTGGCCCCCTGGCAAAAAAGTTTACTCTCCCGCCCTTGGCAGCAGCTCCCTCGGTCCTTTGCCAAGATAGCGCAGCACAAACACGAGCGTTCCGGCGATGAACAGCCCCAGCGCGGCAAGGCATGTTAGCAGGCTTACTTTTGCATCTGCGCCGAGCGCAAACTCGACATCTACCTGCGTGCTTTCTGCCAAGTATGCACTGAAGGCGAGAAACTCCTCCGGAGTTTGATTAGCATTGGCCATTATGCTTTCGCCTACGCTTGCGGTAAGCGCATGCCCTATTGCCGCGCCAATAAGCGCACCGGATACGGCGATGATGAGCGCGCTCAGCATAACCGCGGCAAATGCTCTTGCCTTGCTGCAGCCAAGCAGGCGCATTGTGCCTATGCTCTGCTTCTGCGACTGTGCATAGAAGAACGCCAGAAGTAATGCGGCTATTGCCAGCAGAGAGGATGACAGTATAAGCAGCAGCTCCGCCGTGCCGGAAAGTGCTTCCAAGCTGGGCTGTATCCTTGAATAGCCTTGGTCGTAGAAGGTAAACCTCGCTTCGTAGTCGCCCTGCTTTGCGCCGGTTATGCCAAGTTCGTTCATGCGCTCTATAAAAGGCTCTATCTTGCCATTCTCCAGCCATATCGTCAGCAGCGCACCCGTGACGGGTCTATCCTCCTCGGCAGGGGCGTTCTCAAGCGACTTTTCGGGAATGTAGATTGTGTTCCAGGGGACGCTTATCGCGGCCTCGGATATTGTCGAGCTGCCGGTCATCGGCCGTACGTCGTATATGCCGACAACCTCGTATTCGCCGCTGTCGAAGAAGTTGTCGGGGGAGGTGTAGGTGTAGCGGGGGCTGAGCTGCGCCCCCACCTTCGTGGCATTAGTAAAATAATTATATTGGTAAAATTTAAAATCTATTTTAGTACCTATGTCCCAGCCTTGTACCCTGGCTAACTCTTTACTTATCATGCAAACCTTACTGCCCAAGCAATATTCTTCTTCAGATATGACACGGCCATCTTTCATATACATGTTGCCTAAATTGAACGCAGGAATTCCGGTAACATCGTTTGTTGTCATAATTCCGAATGAGCGGGCATTTATATAGTACGCCCTGCCTATGTTTTTAAATTTTTCAAGTAATTCTGGGCTTTTCTTTACTTCCTCATATTTTTGAAGCCAGAATGGTTGTTCGGCTGTGCCAAAAACAAAAGCCGTTTCCATTCCGTGTAAGGTCTTTAAACTGTAATAATACTTACAATTGCCATATAAGTGGTCTCTCTCAAATGTTATACTGCTTGTTTTATATTTGCTATCCTCATCCTTATTGCTTTCACAATAAACAGAGATTGAAGCAATATATTCGGTATCTGGTTCCAAATAAATATACGCGCCATCATAATAAAGCTGATCAAGCTTATCACTGTAATCAAACTCTCTGTCCAATGAGAAGTTATCGGTATTCATGTTCATTATTAACTTGGAATTTCTTTCATAGCCGGAACCTGTTTTGTACCTGTACGAAAAAAGGTCCACGGCATCACTCTGTATTTCTATTTTATATTTGCCATGCTGTGTGTATATCTCACCCGGAACGTACCCGGCCTGCACATAAAACTTATTATTCTTTAATAATTCCTCATTATCCAAGCCATATGTTCCGTCAGGATGCTTTATTAGATTGTCTTCACTTGTTATTTTGAATTTTATTATATCACGCAAAAATATAGGTATTCTCTCATCACGGCTGAGAGCTACATTGCTTTCACTATATGCACCGTATCTCGCCCGCAGATCGTACTTTATTACGCTTGGAGCATTGACTATCGGCTCTAAATCGTAGTTATAGACCGTAGTCGCATGATAGCCGGCGTAATTGCTATTTATCGTATTTTCAACAATGTGTCCGGTTAAATCCACATCCGCGTATAATTCCATTACGGCGATAGTCGTATACGCTTCGTCCGCAAGCTTCAAGTTATGCATACTGTTTGCATATAAGTTCAGACTTACGCAGAAAAACGCCGTAAGCAGCACCAAAATCAGAATAAATATAACTATACGTGCGGGTTTGCGGGTTAGCTGACGCAGGTGCATGGATAGCATAGAGACTGTCACCTCCTAAACAAGAAGACGTATGGGTGCGGCAATGCCGCACCCATACTGCTAAACATTAATTATATATACCATGAGGACAGCTTACAGATGTGCTTTCGATGCTTTCATAATCGAATGCGTAGCTGCAATTATTGCAGCCATAATAGTAAACACGATACCGTTCGGTTACTGTATCGAATTTACCTATAGCGCCATAGTGGCAGGGCTCAGAGTATGTTCTGCTAAACGGACCGGCCGTCCGCAAAAGACGAACCTCGCCGTTGTTGCATTCGGTGCAGAAATCACCACGAGCCGCAGCGATTGTAGCAAACAAGGCAATCACCACGAGTGCCGCAATGAGCAGGGTTGTTACGCGTTTCATACTTTTTCCTCCTTAAATATGTTTATTTTTATTCGCAGCTTAGCTGCAAAATTACTGTCGTTTGGTCGATCCTGCGGTCCATATCGTTCCGATTAGGAACGGGTAACGGGTTTACGATTGATCTTAAAGTTAAATTGGTTACGGTGGTTCTTTGTTGGGTTTATGTTATCATACAACGCAAAATTATGTCAAGCATATTTTGCCCAAAACAGGAAGTTTTTAGCTATTGAGATTTTTGAACGTCTAACTTTGTCGAAGCGCTTATGTGGAGATGATTTTACATGATATTATAAAAAACGTGGGCGCGATTTATGAACACTTTATGTTTGATAAAATCATTTTTTACAAAATAAGCATATAACAAAGCCTCCCTTTCGGGAGGCCATGCTCTGCTTTATCACTCCACCGTTACGCTCTTGGCAAGGTTGCGGGGCTTATCTATGTCGCAGCCCTTCATAAGGGCGGTGTAGTAGGCGAAAAGCTGCATCGGCACTACGCTGGCGCAGGGGCAGGCGATGTCCGCGCAGTCCGGCAATATTATTTCGTGATCCGCGCCGGTGGTGCCGCGGCGGTGCTCGCCCTTTGCTATGGCTATAACGCTTGCGCCGCGTGCCTTGACCTCGCGAATGTTGCTGACCATCTTTTCCCAAAGGGGATCGTATGTGCATATGGCGATAACGCTCGTGCCGGGGACTATAAGTGAAATCGTGCCGTGCTTCAGCTCCCCGCCGGCATAGGCCTCCGAATGGATATAGGATATCTCCTTCAGCTTGAGCGAACCTTCAAGCGCCAGCGCGTAGTCTATGTTGCGGCCAAGGAAGAATATGTCCCTCTGCATATAGCAATCCGCCGAAAGGTGATGTATCTCCGTTTCATCCGCAAGAATTTTGTTTATAACGTCCGGCAGGGCCTCCATGCCGGCTATCAGCTCCGCTTCCTCCCGCGCGGTAACATGGCCGCGCACGCGGCCGAAGTAAACGGCCATAAGCTGCATCAGCGCAAGCTGGGTATTGTATGCCTTTGTCGTGGCCACGGCTATCTCCGGCCCGGCCCAGGTATAGAGCACATCCTCGCTTTCGCAGGCTATGCTGGAGCCGACAACGTTGACAATGCTCAGCGTGTGCGCGCCGCGTATTTTGGCTTCGCGCAGAGCGAAAAGCGTATCAAGCGTTTCGCCGCTTTGGCTGATTATTATTACCAAAGTGTTGGCGTTTACCATGGGGTCGTCATAGCGGAATTCGCTTGCAAGGTCGCACGATACGGGAATTTTTGCGTAACGCTCTATGGCGTAGCGCGCAACCATGCCAACGTGATAGGCCGAGCCGCAGGCAACGATATATACCCGCTCAAGGCTGCGTATAACGTCCGCGTCTATTTTGCTCAGGCCAAGCTCTATCTGCCCGTTCTTTATGCGCGGCGCAACGGTGCGGCGTATGGCGTCCGGCTGCTCCATTATTTCCTTGAGCATAAAATGGTCGTAGCCGTTCTTTTCCGCGCTTTCCACGTCCCATGTTATGTTTATGGGTTCATGCTCAACCCGTTCGCCAAAGCTATTGTATATGGCAACGCCCTCGCGGCGCACAACAGCCAGCTCCCTTTCGCCCAGGCGTATTATGCGGCGCGTATGCTTCAAAAGCGCCGGCGCATCGGACGCAATGAAGTTTTCCCCTTCGCCAAGGCCAAGTATCAGCGGGCTGTCCTTGCGCAGGGCAATAAACTCATCCTCCCTGTCCGCAAATACTATTGCCATTGCATAGGAACCCACAAACTGTGCTTCCGCAAGGCGCACGGCCTCCATAGGGTCGCCATCGTAATAATAATCGATAAGCTGAACGGCGACCTCGCTGTCCGTCTCGGAAGTGAAGGTATAGCCTTTACCAATCAAAAACGCCTTTAACTCGGCGTAATTTTCTATTATGCCGTTGTGCACCAGCGCCACGCGCCCGCTCATTGAAACATGCGGATGCGCGTTTATTTGGTTCGGCTCGCCGTGCGTTGCCCAGCGCGTGTGGCCTATGCCCACGCGGCCCTGTATCGCTTCGCCGCCGTTTGTTATTTCGTAAAGCGCGCTCAGCCGCCCGCGCTCCTTTGCAACGGTTATGCTTTCATCGTCCCCAACTATTGCCAAGCCCGCGCTGTCGTATCCGCGGTATTCAAGCTTTTTCAGCCCGTCCAGCAGCAGCGGCGCGGCCTGTTTATCGCCGATATAGCCTACTATTCCGCACATTTTGTATATTCCCCTCCAAATTGCCGCTTTTACGCTAAACCGCCCGCAAAGTACATTTTTTACATGATGCCTTCGGACAAAACCCGCGCAAAAGGCGCATAATTATATATATTTTAGCATATGCGCAACAGCGTATCAATACCATTGCCGATAACGGTTGCCATTTATCACCCCGAAAGGTTATAATTATATGAAGCAATATGCCGCGAACGGAGGGAAACGCCTATGCCGCACACTAAAGTCGCCTTGGCAAACAAATTTGACGAATGGGAAAGCTATCTCGGCGCGCTCAAGCTGCCCGCTTGGGACGAGCTGCCAACGCTTGAGCTGTATATGGATCAGGTTGTGATAGTGCTAAACGACTATCTTGGCATGTATGCCGCGGGGGAGGACAAAACCGTTACGCAGGCAATGATAAACAATTACGTTAAGCAAAAGCTTATACCCCCGCCGGTGAAGAAGAAATATTCCCGCGTACACTTGGCGCTGCTCATGATAATATGCACGCTGAAGCAAACGCTTAACATTTCAGTTGTTAAGGAAATGCTGCCGGATTGGGACGGAGATGCCGTAAGGTGGTTTTATGACCGGTTTATAACCGTGCAGAAGGGCTTCGGGGCATATTTCGTGAATCAGGTGCGCGCAGCAGCGGAGCCTATATTCGCGGGCGGAGACGAAGCGGACGCGGAAGTGACGGATTTTATAATAAGCGCGGCGGTGGCGTCCTGCTACGCAAAGCTGCTTACCGAAAAAATGATAATATATAAAAACGAGTAAGCAAAAAATAACGGAAATAATATTAAAACCGAATCAAACGGTTCGGCTTTGATCGTGCGCGGTAATCGGGCGTAAAATATGGATTTTTTAATATGATTGTGTTTTGTCAATGCGTATGTTATACTATCCTTACCTGACACAAAGGGGCGCGCCCCCGACTGAAAGGGTGAGGCTTTTGTATAAAACTATACTGCGGCTGCACCCCGTCGGGTGCGGCTTATTTTTATAAAAAACGGAGGTAACGCCATGCAGACGCGTGTAGCCGTGATGGCAATAATAGTTGAAAAAGGGGGCGCGGTGGAGCGGCTCAACGCCGTGCTGCACGAATACGGCGAGCATATAATAGGCCGCATGGGCATACCGTACCGCAAAAAGGGCATAAACATAGTGTCCATAGCGCTTGACGCGCCGCAGGATACCATTTCCGCGCTTGCGGGCAAGCTTGGCAATATTGAAGGATTGAGCGTAAAAACTGCATATTCAAACGTGGTGGCCGATGAGTGAGCTTATTTCGCTGATAGACAAACTGAATATATATCACTCTCTTTCGCTTGAAGAATACGAACGGCTTATAGCCGGGCGCAATGATGAGGCCGCGGCATACGCCCGCACGCTTGCGGACAGGGCGCGCAGAGGATTTTACGGCAACAGCGTATTCGTGCGCGGGCTTATAGAAATAGGCAACGTGTGCAGGAACGATTGCCTGTATTGCGGCATACGCCGCTCCAACGCCGCATGCTCGCGCTATGTGCTGACGCGGGAGCAGATAATGGATTGCTGCGCGGAAGGCTACGCGCTCGGCTTCCGCACGTTCGTTATGCAGGGCGGTGAAAACGTTAAAAGCGCGGACGAGATATGCGAAACGGTGAAGGCCATACGCAAAGAATATCCGGACTGCGCAATAACCCTGTCCCTTGGCGAATACAGCCGCGCGGATTATGCGCGCATGCGCGAAGCGGGCGCGGACAGATATCTTCTTAGGCACGAAACGGCGGACAAGGCACATTATGAAAAGCTGCATCCATCCGGAATGTCGTTCGATAACCGCATGCGCTGCCTGCGCGATCTGAAGGAGCTTGGTTTTCAGGTGGGCTGCGGCTTTATGGTAGGTTCGCCCTTCCAAACGGCGCATACCCTGGCGGAGGATCTTAAATTCATAGAAACCTTTTCGCCGGACATGTGCGGCATAGGCCCGTTCATACCGCACCATGAAACCCCGCTTGGCAATTACCCCGCCGGCAGCGCGGAGGAGACGATATACCTTTTGTCCATTATCCGTCTTATAAAGCCGAACATACTGCTGCCGGCAACAACCGCGCTCGGCACCGTAAGCCCCACCGGGCGGGAGGACGGCATACTGGCGGGCGCGAACGTGGTGATGCCCAATCTTTCGCCCGTAAGCGTGCGCAAAAAATACGAGCTTTATGAAAACAAGATCTGCACGGGCGATGAATCGGCGCAATGCAAGGCCTGCCTTGCTGCGCGGATGCAATCAATAGGCTTCAACGTGGTCACGGACCGCGGGGATATAAAAAAGATCTGAATACAAAGAATATTCTGAGTACAAGAAAGGAAAGACTTATGGCAATCTACGATCCCAAATCCATGAAGGCGGAGGAATTTATAAACGACGCCGAAATACGCGAAACAATAGCGTACGCAAACGCCAACAAGAACAACATAGAGCTTATTGACGCGCTGCTTGAAAAGGCGAGGCCCAAGAAGAACGGCTCCGGCGTTACCTGCGCGGGACTTACCCACAGGGAAGCGAGCGTGCTGCTTGCGTGCGACATCCCCGAAAAAATAGAGGAAATGTATAAGCTGGCAAACGAAATAAAGCTTGCATTCTACGGCAACAGAATAGTCATGTTCGCGCCGCTGTATCTTTCTAATTACTGCGTGAACGGCTGCGTGTACTGTCCGTATCACATGAAGAACAAGCACATTGCCCGCAAAAAGCTCACTCAGGAGGAAATAAGGAACGAGGTCATTGCTCTTCAGGACATGGGCCATAAGCGCCTTGCCATAGAAGCGGGCGAGGACCCCGTGAACAACCCAATAGAGTATATACTGGACTGCATAAAGACCATATACTCCGTGCATCACAAAAACGGGGACATTCGCCGCGTTAACGTGAATATCGCCGCGACCACGGTTGAAAACTATCGCAAGCTGAAGGATGCGGGTATAGGCACATATATACTTTTCCAGGAAACGTACAACAAGCCCAGCTATCTTGAGCTGCACCCCACCGGCCCCAAGCATGATTACGATTACCATACCGAGGCCATGGATAGGGCCATGGAAGGCGGCATAGACGACGTTGGCCTTGGCGTACTGTTCGGCCTTGAAGGCTATCAGTATGAATTTGCGGGGCTGCTTATGCATGCGGAGCACCTTGAGGCCGTTCACGGCGTTGGCCCGCACACCATAAGCGTGCCGCGCATAAAGCATGCCGACGACATAGACCCCACCGTATTCGATAACAGCCTCAGCGACGATATGTTTGCCAAAATAATCGCCTGCATACGCATAGCCGTGCCCTATACCGGAATGATAATCTCTACCCGCGAAAGCGAAGCCGTGCGCGGCAAGGTGCTTGATTACGGCATATCACAAATTTCCGGCGCGAGCCGCACGTCCGTCGGCGGCTATACCGAAAAAGAACGCCCGCACGATTCCGAACAGTTTGACGTATCCGACCAAAGGACGCTGGACGAGGTTGTGCGCTGGCTGATGGAGCTTGACCATATACCCTCCTTCTGCACCGCATGCTACCGCGAGGGGCGCACGGGGGACAGGTTCATGTCGCTTTGCAAAAACGGGCAGATTTTGAACTGCTGCCACCCCAACGCCCTTATGACGCTGACCGAATACCTTGTTGACTACGCAAGCGAGGAAACAAAGAAGGTAGGCTACGCGCTTATAGAGCGTGAGCTCAAGAAGATACCCAACGATAACGTTAAGCGCATCGCCACCGAGCATATCGAGGAAATAAAGTCCTCCAACAGGCGCGATTTCCGCTTCTAAACTGGAGTTGAACAAAAGGAGCATTTGCCATGGGACTGAACGACAAGGTATCCGCCGAAAGGGCGCACATAGGCTTTTTCGGCCTTAGAAATGCGGGCAAATCCAGCGTTGTGAACGCCGTAACGGGGCAGAAGCTTTCGCTGGTGTCCGATATAAAGGGAACCACCACCGACCCCGTGCAGAAGGCGATGGAGATACTGCCGCTTGGCCCCGTGGTGATAATAGACACGCCGGGGCTGGACGATGAAGGCGAACTCGGCGCGATGCGCGTGCAGCGGGCGCGGCAGGCGCTCAACCGCGCGGACATAGCGGTGCTGGTGGTTGATGCAACGCTTGGGCTTCATGCAGCGGACAGGGAGCTTACAGCCATGTTCCGTGCAAAGGAGATACCCTATATAATTGCGTACAACAAGAGCGACCTGCTTGAAACGATCCCTGAAGCGGGCGAAAACGAGCTTTATATAAGCGCCGTTACCGGCAGCGGCATACACGAGCTGAAGGAGCGGCTCGGCCGCATGATGAGCGGCGCGGAAAACGCGCGGCAGCTTATAGGCGACCTTATAAAGCCCAATGATATTATAATACTTGTAACGCCTATTGATGAATCCGCGCCCAAGGGTAGGCTTATCCTGCCGCAGCAGCAAACCATACGCGACATTTTGGATAACCGCGCGATAACCGTTGTGGTGCAGCCAAGCGAGCTTAAAGCCGCGCTTGATGCTTTGCCTAAGCCCCGCCTTGTGGTTACCGATTCGCAGGCGTTCAAGGCCGTTGATGCGATTGTACCACAGGATATTCAGCTTACGTCGTTTTCAATACTTTTTGCCCGCTATAAGGGCGAACTTGAAACCGTTGCAGCGGGCGCGGAGGCGATAGCGCGGCTGAAGGACGGGGACACGGTGCTTATAAGCGAAGGCTGCACGCACCACAGGCAGTGCAACGACATAGGCTCGGTAAAGCTGCCGGGCTGGATAAGCAATTACACGGGCAAAAGGCTGAATTTTGAATTCACCTCCGGCGGGGAATTCCCCGAAAGCCTTGATAAATATGCGCTTATAGTGCACTGCGGCGGCTGCATGCTGACCGCGCGGGAGATGAAATACCGCCTGCGCCATGCGCGCGACTGCGGCGTACCCATTACCAACTACGGCATTGCGATAGCCAAGATGCACGGCATACTTGACCGCTCACTTGAACCATTCAATTAAACAACGGAGGGTATAAACATGAAGAGTGCGGATTTCATTAACGAATGCGCAATGCGCGGCATGGCCACGGGTCAGACGGCCGCGTTCGGAACGGTAAACGGAGTGCCGTTCACCGTAAACGTAGTTACTGCAAAGCAGCTGAGCATTACATTTGTGCTGGACAGGCAGATTTCAGCGGACGAAAAGACCGCAATGTGCAATTCGCTTAAATTTGCCGGCGTAAATGGCGGCGCGAACGGCTACACGGTGACGGTGAACGTCAATGTTGAAAAGGATACGGAAGCTCCCGCCGCCGTGGATGCTGTGTTTGCCGCGGCAAATGCCGCCGTGGAAGCGGGGCGCAGGGTCGGCATAAGCTTCGGCACGGTATGCCCGTACTGCTCTCGCACGGATACGGATGCGGTGATGTACTGCGAACAGCGCGGCGCAATACCCGCGGGCTACCGCGCAGTGCATACGGAATGCGCAAACTCCTTGCGCAATGCCGCAAACGAGGCCAAGGTGAATGACGAAGGCAACTACTTCACCGGTATAATCGGCGCAATTATAGGAATGATACTGGGCGTTGTGCTGAACGTAGCCGTTATATTCGGCACGGAAAGGATATACGCCATGCTGTGCGCACTTATACCGCTGGGCGCGTTTTTCGGATATAAGCTGCTCAAGGGCCGCATGAATTCGTTCGCCATAGTTATAAGCATAATATGCTCGGCGCTGGGCGCGGTGGCGCTCACGCTCGGCGTGGACATTGCGGACAGCATGATAAATTATGACTATACGTTTGAAGAAGCCATTCTGCTGATACAGTATGGCATGGCGGAGATGCCCGAATATGCGGACGCTATCCGCTCAAGCCTGCTGCAGGATCTGCTGTTCGTGGGGCTTGGCGTGCTGTGCTGCATAGGCGTGCTCAGGAAGAACACAAATTCCGGCAAGGCCGCATACGCAGGAAACCTTTACGCCACACTGCGCATGAAGGACGGCTCCCTGCCCGCACCGGCAGCCGACACCGTTGACGATACGGCAAGCCACGGCGCATAAAGCGCTAATATAAACTGTAAAGAGACGGCAACGTCTCTTTTTTCTTGTGAAAATATAAATTTATGGAAGAGATGTATAATCATGTGTTATACTCTATGCGGTGCTATATGACCGCGACGGCTGATGAACCGCGCGGCCGTTTGCAACACGCCTGCCGTTCACGGGTAAGGGGCGGCGGGACGCATTTTCGGAGGAAAAAATGGGAGACCCCCATACCCGCGGCATAGCCGCATTCCTGGCGCGCAAAGGCGTTGTGTTCAGCGCAAAAAGATACCTTGTTGATGCAATGGGATCTATGGCCATGGGCCTTTTCGCGTCGCTGCTTATAGGCACTATCCTTTCTACCCTTGCGGACAAGCTGAGCCTTGATTGGCTGAAAGAAATTGCTTCGTTCGCATCCGCCGCAACGGGCAGCGCAATGGCCGTTGCAATAGGGCTTGCGCTTCAGGCGCCGCCGCTGGTGCTCTTCAGCCTATGCGCCGTGGGATACGGGGCGAACAGCCTCGGTGGGCCGCTCGGCACGCTAATCTGCACCGCAGTCGCGGCGGAACTCGGAAAAATAGTTTCAAAAGAGACAAAAGTTGATATTCTTGTTACGCCAACGGTCACAATCGTGAGCGGGCTGCTCATTGCGCGGCTTGCGGGGCCTGGCGTATCCGCCGTTATGACGGGCTTTGGCAATCTTATAATGCGCGCAACCGAAATGCACCCGTTCTTCATGGGCATTTTGGTATCGGTATTGGTGGGCGTTGCGCTCACGCTGCCCATAAGCAGCGCCGCAATATGCGCCTCTTTCGGTACGGCGGGGCTTATAGGCCTTGCCGGCGGCGCAGCCACGGCCGGCTGCTGCGCGCAGATGGTGGGCTTTGCCGTGATGAGCTTTAAGGAAAACCGCTATGGCGGCCTTGTGGCGCAGGGGCTCGGCACAAGCATGCTGCAAATGGGCAACATAGTGAAAAATCCGCGCATATGGCTGCCGCCTACCATTGTTTCCGCCATAACCGGCCCCATAGCTTCATGCGTTTTCAAAATGGAAAACGGCGTGGGCGTGGCAAGCGGCATGGGTACCTGCGGCCTTGTGGGCCCGATAGGCGTTATGGCGAGCGAGGGCTTCGGCTCCGCCAAAAGCTGGATAGGCATGCTGCTCGTCTGCTTTATACTGCCCGCCGTGCTCACTCCGCTCGTCGCCTACCCCATGCGCAAGCTCGGCTGGATAAAGGACGGCGATCTGAAGCTGGAGCTGTGAGGGAGTCATAAGAAGCTTGCAGCATTTAGGTTGGTTACTCCCTCAGTCAAACCTTCGGTTTGCCAGCTCCCTCGGGGAGGGAGCCTTTTGGTGCGGTACAAACTCAAACATTAAGCCTGCCCTGAAAGGGGAGGTGGGTTTCGCGTAGCGAAAGCCGGAGGGGTTATAAAGCGGCTCATTGCTCTTTGTTTATCTCAACCCCTCAGTCTCACTTCGTTCGACAGCTCCCCGGCCGGGGAGCCTTTTGGTTTACCGCAAACCAAAAGCTGTCCCCGCAAGCGGGGAAAGTGGCATGGCGAAGCCATGACGAAAGGGGAACGGCTCGGAACAGCCAAGCTATTTTTCTATTCCCCCTCAGTCGGCTTGCGCCGACAGCTCCCCCGCAAGCGGTGGAGCCTTTTGGTGTTACCCCCTTCTCCCCCAAATCCTTGGGCTGAACATGAGTATGAGCGGGAATATCTCAAGCCGGCCGAAGAGCATATCGAGCGACAGCACCAGCTTGCTTGCGTCGGAAAAGGCGCTGAAGTTGCCGCTGGGGCCGACCATGGAAAGGCCGGGGCCGACGTTGCCTATGCAGGTCAAAACGCCGGTTACGGTGGTTGTAAAGTCAAAATCATCAAGCGACACAAGCAGCATGGACGCCGCGCATATCGCCACGAATGCGGCAACGTAGCCGTATGTGCCGCGCATTACGGATGCATCTATGCGCTTGCCGTCCATGCATATGGTCACTACGCGGCGCGGCTTCACCGCGCGCATCACCTCCGCCTTTAAGCCCTTGAACAGCATAACGATGCGCGCCACCTTTATGCCGCCCGCCGTTGAGCCCGCGCTTGCGCCCGATATTAAAAGGGCCATGAGTATCATGCGGGAAAACTCCGGCCACTTGTCAAAATCGGCAGTGGCAAAGCCGGTGGTGGAAATTATGCTTGAAACCTGGAAAAAGCTTTGGTGCAGGGCTTGGGCAAAGCTGTTGCCGTAAAGCGGCAGTATGTTGAGCGCTATCATAAGCGTGCCCGCTATGACCATGCCTATATATGCGCGGAACTCCTCGCCCTTGAGCGCCTGCGCGCCCTTGCCTATCAATATGAAATAATATACGTTGAAGTTGACGCCGAAAAGCATCATGAACACCGCTATCACCGTTTGCAGATAGCGGCTTTGATACGCGGCAATGCTTGCGTTCTTTATGCCGAAGCCGCCCGTGCCCGCGGTGGCAAAGGCGTTTACAACGCTGTCAAAAAGCGGCATTCCGCCCGCAAGCAGCAGCACGAACAGCAGCACAGTCATGGCAATGTATATAAGATACAGCACCCTTGTGGTGTCCTTCATTTTGGCCGTAAGCTTGCCCACAACGGGCCCCGGGCTTTCCGCGCGCAGAAGATGCATGCTTTCCCCGTTGCCCTTTGCAAGCGGCACGACCGCCATCATGAATACCAGCACGCCCATGCCGCCTATCCAGTGCGTGAAGGAGCGCCAGTAAAGCAGGCTGTTGGGCAGCAGCTCAACATCGGTAAGTATGGTTGCGCCGGTGGTGGTGAAGCCGGATACGGTTTCAAAAACGCAGTCCACAAAGCGCGGTATATACCGGCTGAAATAAAACGGCAGGCAGCCGAAGAGCGAGATGAGTATCCAGCTCAGCGATACGGTTATGAAGCCCTCCGCCGGCCTTACCCCGCCCGAGCCCGGGCGCTTGAGAAGGAGCAGTATGCATCCCGCGGCCATGGTTATGCCCATGCTCAGCGCAAACGCCGCAACCGTGCCCTCCTCATTGGCAAAAAAGGCAATCAGCAGCGGCGGCAGCATCATTGCCGCAAGCAGCCGCAGCACATGCCCAATATAGAATCCAACAGCCTTTATGTTCATACTTCGCCTTCAAAAATGTCCTTCAGATCGCGTATCGCGCGGTCCGCCTCGGTTACGACTATAACTGTATCGCCCTTCTGCATAACGTCCGCGCCGGAGGGGATTATAACCCTCCTCGCCCTTATTATGGCGGCTATCAGCACGTTCTTTTTTAGCTTCAGCCTGTACAGCGGCAGATTGAGGAACTTCGCCTCCCCCTTAACGGAAAACTCCAGCGCCTCCGCCTTGCCGTCAACTATTTTATAAAGCGTCAGCACGCTGCCGCCGGTTGTGTCCTCCATCGCGCGGACATAGCGCACAATTTCGTTCGCGGTCAAAAGCTTGGGGCTTACAATGCTGTCCATGCCCATGCTTTCGAATATGGGGTTATATTCGTTGCGGCTTATTTTGGTTATGCTCTTGGGCACGCCAACGTAGCTTGCGAACATGGATACGAGCAGGTTTTCTTCATCTATGCCCATCAGCGACACAACCGCGTCCGCGGATGCTATCCCTTCGCTCAGCAGCAGCCTTTGATCCGTGCCGTTGCCGTTTATAACGGTTGCCTGCGGCAGCGCTTCGCTAAGATCCATGCAGCGCTTTTCGTCCTGCTCAACTATTGTCAGGTCTATCTTGTTGCGTATAAGCCGCTGCGCAAGGTATGCCGCCGTGCGGCTGCCGCCTATTATCATTACGCGCTGCGCCTTGGGCGAATATACCTTCAGGTTCTTTATAAGCTTTACCAAATCAGCCGCATCCGCCGCTATTGTTACCTTGTCCCCAAGATGCAGCGTAAAATCGCCCTTTGGAATGTGTATCTCGTTATCGCGTTCAACGGCGCACACAAGGGCGTTCACGTCCGCAACGGTCCTGAACTGCTGCAGCGGCTTGCCTATGAGCGGGTTGCCGTCCTTCAGCTTCAGCTCAACAAGCTCCGCATTGCCGCGGGCAAAGGAATCGCGCTTGAGGAAGGAGGGGAATTGCAGCAGGCGGAATATTTCAAGCGCGGCGGCCTTTTCCGGATTTATGACCATTGAAAGGCCAAGCTCGTCGCGCATGAAGCGTATCTGCTGATCGTATTCCGGGTTCCTCACGCGGGCTATGGTATGCTTGCAGCCAAGCTTTTTTGCCACCATGCAGCACAAAAGGTTCGTTTCGTCCCCGTTGGTCGCGGCGATGAGCAGATCCGCCGTGTCCACGCCCGCCTCGCGCTGCACCTCAACGCTGGCGCCGTTGCCGTCCACCACCGCCACGTCAAGCGATTCCTGACTGGCAAGCAGAATGCGCTTGTTATTATCTATGACCACAAGGTCGTGGCCCTCTTCGGAAAGCGATTTGGTGAGCGTATAGCCCACTTTTCCGTCGCCCACAATAACTACCTTCATATTATAATCAACAGTCTCCCGCATCAAATTTTACCGTATTATACACCGCTTTTTCCGCGTTGTCCACTTTGTTAAGCGGGCGCTAAAATTACGGCGTATATGCCGCGTCGTGAAAAACCGTATTTCTAAACCAAAAGTTTATGAATACTATATTGACAAGATTCGTCAAACATGCTTTAATAACATGCGGCGGTTTAGAGATTCTAAACTTTCGGTTTACAATGTCTGTTTCGCAAATACGGGAGGCGATAATATGCTGGAAATAGGCGAAAAGATAAAGCGCAGGCGTGTGAGCCTCGGCCTTACGCAGGAGGAGCTTGCCGCGCGGGTGGAGCTTTCCAAAGGCTTTATCTCCCAGGTGGAGCGGGACCTGACCTCCCCTTCCATCGCCACGCTTACGGATATATTGGAAGCGCTGGGCATGAGCCTGGCGGATTTCTTCAGCCAGGAGGACACAAACGAAAAGGTCGTGTTCGGGGCGGACGATGTGTTCGTTAAGGAGGATGAGGACGCGGGCCATTCAATACATTGGCTTATACCAAACGCCCAGAAGAACTCCCTGGAGCCCATACTTGTAACGCTGCAAAGCGGGGGCAAAACATGGGAGCAGGACCCGCACGAGGGCGAGGAGTTCGGCTATGTTCTGCTTGGCGGCATAACGCTGCACATAGGCGGGGAAACGTTCAAGGTAAGGAAGGGGTCAAGCTTTTGCTTCAAGCCCACCGCCGTACACTATATTTCAAACGATACCAAGCGAGAGGCTAAGGTGCTGTGGGTTTCCACGCCGCCCAGCTTTTAATATTAAATCAGGAAGGTAACAGGAAATGTCAAAGCATCTTATAGATCTTGTGGATATACGCAAAACCTACGGCGAGGATGACGCGCTCAAGAACATTAACCTTTATATAAGGGACGGCGAATTTCTTACGCTGCTTGGCCCTTCCGGCTGCGGAAAGACCACTATGCTGCGCCTTATAGCGGGCTTCACCATGCCCACGGAGGGCAAAATACTCATAGACGGCAAAGATGTTTCCGCCGTGCCGCCGTTCAAGCGCCGCGTAAACACCGTTTTTCAGAAATACGCGCTGTTTCCGCACCTTAACGTATATGATAACGTTGCGTTCGGCCTGAAGATACAAAAGCTGAGCGCGCATGAGATTGACACCCGCGTGAACGAAATGCTGGAGCTTGTTAACCTGAAGGGCTACGGCAAGCGCTGGATAGATCAGCTTTCGGGCGGGCAGCAGCAGCGCGTTGCCATAGCGAGGGCGCTCGTGAACCGCCCGCAGGTGCTTCTGCTTGACGAACCGCTCGGCGCGCTTGATTTGAAGCTGCGCAAGGGCATGCAGATAGAGCTTAAAAAAATGCAGCAGCGCCTTGGCATAACGTTCATTTTCGTTACGCACGATCAGGAGGAGGCGCTCACCATGAGCGACACCATCGTTGTAATGAACGAAGGCCAGATACAGCAGATAGGCACGCCCACGGATATTTATAACGAACCCAAGAACGTGTTCGTTGCCAAATTCATAGGCGAAAGCAACATACTGCCCGGCATAATGAAAAAGGATTTGCTCGTTAACTTCATGGGCAGGGACTTTGAGTGCGTGGACAGCGGCTTTATGAAAAACGAGCACGTTGACGTTGTGGTAAGGCCGGAGGATATAGACATGGTAAGCGACGCGGACGCCGACGCGCACCTTCACGGCAAGGTAAAGAGCGTGTTGTTCATGGGCGTGCATTACGAATTCCTTGTTGAGTGCGGAAGCGTTACGCTGACGATACATTCAACCGACTATGTTGCCCCCGGCAGCGACGTTGGCATAATAATCCTGCCTGACGCTATCCACATAATGCACAAGAGCGTTAAGCCAGAGGAGCTTGATTTTACCACGGCGGACGAACTGCTGGAGGCGGAGATGGACGCGGAGCTGGAGGATAAGGACGAATGAAGCGCAAGGTGTTCGCCTATCCGTACATAGTATGGATGGCGCTGTTTATAGCGGTGCCTATGGTGTTCATATTCTATTATGCGTTCAATGTGGACGGCAGCTTCAGCTTTTCCAAGGCCTGGGCAACGCTGAGCGACATTTCAAAATGGCGCGTATTATGGGTGAGCATAGAAATTGCCGCCGGAACCACCGTTTTCTGCCTGCTGCTGGGCTACCCCGTGGCATACATTCTTTCCAATATGCGAAAGTCCATAGCCGCTTTCATATCGGTGCTGTTCTTCGTGCCGATGTGGATGAACTTCGTGCTCAGAACCTATGCATGGCAGGCCATATTGGAATACGCAATACCAAATATGCTCGGCTGGACGGATAAGACCCTTACCGGCAGCGTATGGGCGGTTATGATGGTGCTGGTATATAACTTTATACCCTTCATGGTAATGCCGCTTTATAATTCGCTTTCAAAGATAGACAGAAGCCTTATCGAAGCTTCGGGCGACCTTGGTGCGAACGGACGCATGACCTTCTTTAAGGTGGTGCTGCCGCTGAGCGTTCCGGGCATAGTTTCGGGCATAACAATGGTGTTTATCCCCGCCATAACGGCCTTCACCGTGCCCGCGCTTATAGGCAACGGCAACTATAATCTTTACGGTAACGAAATTGAGATGGCCTTCAAGCAGGCCGCGGGCAGCGCAGGCAGCGCGGATTATTCCGTGGGCAGCACGCTTGCGATAATTCTGCTGATATGCGTGTTCATAAGCACGGCTGTAATGAACCGCTTCGATAAGGATCACGAGGAAGGGGGCAACCTGCTGTGAAAAAAGTAAAGCCGTTCAGGTATGTTTACCTTGCGCTGATGCTGCTGTTCCTCTACCTTCCGATAATTTACCTTATAGTGTTTTCGTTCAACGATTTTTCTACCGGCAGGCGCGTGTCTTACGCAAACCTTGGCCGCTGGAACGGATTCACGCTGGAGAATTATACCAACGTTTTTGCCGGAGAGGCCGGCAGCGCCCTGCTGCTCACGCTTGAGATTGCGCTTATAACAAGCGTTGTTGCAACGGTTATAGGCACCTTCGCCGCAATAGGCATAAACTCCATGAAAAAGCGGCCAAAGAGCATCATTTTGAATATATCGCAGCTGCCCATGGTCAATCCGGATCTGGTAACGGGCATAACGTTCATGATGCTTTTTGCCTTCGTAAACGGCGTGCTTGCCAACATGGGCGCGGATAGGCTGAGCGATATTGTAAAGCTGCTCATTGCGCACATATCCTTCAGCATACCGTATGTTATCTTTTCGGTAATGCCGCGGCTCAAGCAAAGCTCGTCCATGCTTTACGAAGCGGCGCTCGATCTTGGCTGCACGCCCATGCAGGCCATGTTCCGCGTAATAATTCCGGACATTATGCCCGGCATAACATCCGGCTTCATAATGGCGCTCACAATGTCGCTGGATGACTTTGTGGTCAGCTACTTCGTGAGCGATTTAAGGAGCACATTGTCCGTATATATGTATTCCGCCGCGCGCGGAGCAAAGGGCGTTAATCCCGCCCTTGCAACGATTATATTCATCCCCCTCGTAACGCTGCTGCTTATCGTCAACCTGAGGCGCATCAGCAAGGAGCGCGAGGATGAGATACAAAACAAAAAAGTGAAGATGAAAGGATAGGAGAAAAAATGAAAAAATTCTTTTGCTTTGCGCTTGCCCTCATGATGCTGTTCGCCTTCGCCGCGTGCAGCAACAGCAGCGACGGCCCCGCCGCTAACGGCGACAACGAGGTTTTTGCCGACGGCGATCAATATGACCAAATCGGCGGAGAGCTGAACATACTCAACTGGGGCGAGTATATCGACCCCGAGCTCATAACCCTGTTTGAAGAAGAAACGGGCGTTAAGGTGAATTACGTTGAAATGACCAGCAATGAGGAAATGCTGATAAAGCTTAAATCTTCCGATTGCGTATACGATATGTGCTTCCCCAGCGAATATATAATAGAACAGCTTATCGCAAGCGATTTGCTGCTGCCGCTGGATATGGACAAAATACCCAACGCCAAGAACATAATGCAGGATAAGCTTGAAATAACCAACTCCTTCGACCCCGGCAACAAGTATTCCCTGCCCTATATGTGGGGCACGGTGGGCATACTTTACAACACCACCATGGTTGAAGAGCCCGTAACAAGCTGGGGCATACTTTGGGACGAAAAGTACGCGGGCCAGATTTGGATGTATGACAGCGTGCGCGACTCCATAGGCATAACGCTCAAATACCTGGGCTACGACCTCAATACCCGCAGCGAGGCCGAAATCGCCGAAGCGCGCGACCTGCTCATTGCCCAGAAGCCGCTCAGGAAAGGCTTCGGCACGGATAACATGCGCGCCAGCATGATAAACGGCAAAGCCGCAATGGCCGTGATATACTCCGGCGATGCTTTCGTCTGCATGGATGAAAACGAGGATCTTGCCTACGCCGTGCCGGAAGAGGGCAGCAACGTTTGGTTCGATAACGTGGTAATTCCCAAGAGCGCGAAGAATATTGAAGCGGCGCATGCCTTCATCAATTTCTTAAACGATGGCGCAATCGCCGCGCGCAACACGGAATATATCTATTATTCCACGCCCAATCAGGCCGCCATGGACAGGCTGGACGAATACTTTACCGGCAGCGAAACATATAACCCGCCCAAAGAGGTGCTGGATCGCTGCACGGTGTTCCATGACCTTGGCGATTTTGTAAGCGTATATAACGAAGCCTGGAACGCCATAAAGATGAAATAAGCTTATGGCGGGCGTGATAGACAAATTATTTACACCGAAAAACATGGTAGCTCCCTCGCTTGTAAAGGGGGAGCTGCCTTCTGCTAAACAGGCATACGGCAAATGCCTTTCAATAGCATGGCCAAGCGCGATAGAAAGCGTGCTGGTGGCGCTGGTGTCAAGCGTGGATACCATGATGGTAAGCTCGCTCGGCCCCAAGGCCATATCCGCCGTGGGCGTAACGGGGCAGCCGCGTATGCTTATGATGACGGCTATATTGTCGCTCAATATGGGCGTTACGGCTGTTGTTGCAAGGCGGCGCGGCGAAGGGGACATGATAGGCGCATCCAAAACGCTAAAGCAGTCGCTTTGGATAAACCTTATGCTGGGCGCAATAATGGTCGCCATATCCTGCTTTTTGACGGAGCCTATAATGCGCCTTGCCGGTGCGCAGGCGGAATACATTGCCGATTCCGTGGCGTATTTCCGGATAATTATGAGCGGGCAGTTCTTCGCCTGCATAGGCATGACCATAAACGCCGCGCAGCGCGGCTGCGGAAACACAAAGGTGAGCATGCGTTCAAACGTTACGGCGAACCTTGTGAACATAGTGTTCAATTATCTGCTTATTAACGGAAATATCGGCTTTCCCAAGCTGGGCGTGGTTGGCGCGGCTATTGCAACAGCCATAGGCCACATGGTCGCCTTCCTTATGGCGCTGTACAGCGTTGTGCATCCGCATAAGGGCGAGCTTAACATTGTGGATGGCGGCAAGTGGGGTTTCGATAAAAAAACGCTTTCCAGCGTAACAAAGGTGGCCACCGGCGCGTTTACCGAACAGATAAGCTTGCGCGCGGGGCTTTTTGCGTTCTCCAGCATTATTGCCCGCCTTGGCACCATTCAGTTCGCCACGCACCAGATAAGCATGAGCCTGAGCCAGCTCATATTCTCCTTTGCAGACGGGCTGGGCGTTGCGTCAAGCAGCCTTGTGGGACAGGGGCTTGGCATGAGGCGGCCCGATCTTTCCACCGTTTACGGCAAAATAGGCCAGCGCTGCTCCATGCTGATAGGCTTTACGCTTTCGCTCCTGCTCGTAATTTTCCGCAGGCCGCTTTACGGCCTTTTTACCGACGATGCGGAGGTAATAGCATTGGGCATGAGGCTTTGCTATTTCGTTGCGGCCGTTTGCATGATACAAACGTCGCAGGTGGTCATTTCCGGCTGCCTTCGCGGCGCAGGGGATTCGCGCTATGTTGCGGTAACCAGCCTTGTGAGCATAGGCACGTTCCGTGTGGGGCTGTCGTATCTTCTGTGCTACCCGCTCGGCATAGGCGTATACGGCGCGTGGATAGGCTTTCTTGTAGACCAATGCACGCGGCTTGTGTTAAACTATACCCGGTTCCATCGCGGAGGGTGGACAAAAATAGAACTGTAAAGAGGACTGCATGAACAGGACCGTAAAAACAATGATCTACTGCGCGCTGTTCGCGGCGCTTACCGCCGTATGCTCGCAGTTAGCCATTCCCATTCAGCCCGTGCCCATCAATTTGGCGCTGCTCAGCGTATATATCGCGGGCGGCCTTCTTGGCGGCGGCATGGGCGCGGCAAGCCAGGCCGTGTTCCTTTTGATAGGGGCGGTTGGCGTGCCTGTGTTCGCGGGGTTCCGCGGCGGGGTGCAGGCGCTTGTCGGCCCCACTGGCGGCTACCTTATCGGTTACGTTGCGGCGGCGTTTGTTACGGGCGTGATTGTAAAGCGCCTGGGTGCAAAGCCGCTGAAAATCGCACTTGCGTGCGCGGTGGGCATGGCGGCATGCTATGCGCTGGGCACGGCGTGGTACTGCGTGCAGAGCGGCACGCCGGCATTGGCGGCGCTTAGCACGTGCGTATTTCCCTTCCTTCCGGGCGACGCGGTAAAAATAGCCACCGCGGCGCTGCTTGTACCGAGGCTGAAAAGGGTAATAAAGCTATGATAGATAAACACGAAACCAACAAATACTTAAAGCGGCTGCATGCGCTGGGCTATACCCTTGCCCCGCTTGGCGTGGAGTTCAGAAAGGATAACGAGCCGTATTTCTGCACGCCCAAGTATTCAAACATAATAGGCTGGGCAGGAGTGGACGGAATACACTTCTGCTGCATATTCGGCTATTCGGACGCGGTGTTTGCGGTAAGCCCCATGAACGCGCCGGGCGAATACATTCACATAGTTGCCGAAAGCATAGGGGATTTCATAAGCCTGCTGCTTGCAACGGGGGACAGCGCCGCGCTGGAGCAGGCGTGGCAATGGGACAGGGAGCAGTTTGAAGCATTCGTGCGGGAAAGCAAGGCCAACGCCCCGCGCGAGGTTATAGACATGGTTGGGCTGAAGCTGAAGCTTAGGCCCATGCGCGACCCGTATGGCTATATACATAATCTTCAGCAGAATTTTGATTACAGCAAAATTGTGCCCCGCACCGATGATGCCGAGAAAAACGCATCCGCAGACGGCGGCAAACCGCCGAGAAAAAAGCGCACCCCGAAGCCGGCGCAGGGAAGCTCCGAACCGCGAATGAAGGTATACTTTGAAAACAGGCGCAAGGGGCGCATAGGCCAGGAGATAAGGATAGAGCGCCGCTTTAATTGGGCAGAGCGAGAATGGTTCGTGCCCTGTATATACACTTTCCGCTACGGCATGGCGGTTGATTTGTGCATGAAGCTATGCGATGCGCACGGGCCTATGGACATTAGGCCGAGCATAGCCCTGAACGGCGATTTGATACACTATTCCGTGGGCAGCAGCACATGCTATTATGCGGAAAATGAATACAACGAGGATGAAGCGGTCGCCTTTGTCAGCAGCTATGGGCTTGACCCTAAGGCCGACTATATGTTCAGCCGCTGGTTCTTCCCGTGGGTAACCACGCTAAAGCCCATAATAACGGAGCTGCGGATCCAGATGATAGCCGAGCCGCGCCCGATATCGGCAGGCAATTTCATGATACAGCAGGGCGAAAGCGCAAAGCTTACGCATCCCGTAACGCACGATGTATATACCCTTACCGCGCTGAGCATAGAGCAAAAGACAATGGGCAAAAGGGCATTCGGCGTGAGCGATTATGAAATGCCCCAAAACATGACCGTAATGAAATACACCGTTTCTCCCGATGCCGGCAGCTCCATTATAGTAACCGATGCCGAGCCGGGAGACAACCCGCGCCCCCGCAGCGCGGACTTTGGCATGGGCAGCATGGCTGCGGCGATAGGCGTGATAGGCGGCGCGGACGGCCCCACCACGCTTTATATGAACAACGATAAAAATGCCCGCGTGGCATGCTCCGCACTGCGCTTTGAAAAAAGCTCCCGCCCCGTAAAATGGCACGCAGAGTTCCTCTACAAAGAATATGAGGATGCGGAAGAAAGGCTGATGTAGCGGGCTTCCGCCCGCGGTGAAATCCGTTCTTACGAACGGGTGAAATTGCACTGACGCGCAGTGAAATATTGCTTGCGCAATGTGAAATCCGCCTTACGGCGGGTTAGCGTAAGAGATTGTGAAGATATGGTGGACGCTGTGCGTCCTCTTGTTTTTGCCAAAGGTTTATAAGATGTGGAGTAGGGGCCGTCATTGGCGGCCCGCCGAGATTGTACAAGAGTTTGTGTATACCGCCCAAAGACTCCCCGCCGGGGAGCTGGCACGGCGCAAGCCGTGACTGAGGGGTTGACGTAAACAAGAGCAGCCACGCTGCACCCCCTCCGTCTGCTCGCTTTGCTCGCATCCACCTGCCTCGACAGGGCAGGCTGGCGGTAACACCACCCAAAAGCTGTCCCCGCGTGCGGGGAAAGTGGACACGAACGAAGTGAGTGGCCGAAAGGGGAACGGCTCGAAGCAGCCAAGCTGTTTTACTATTCCCCCCTAAGCTTCGCTTACGCTCAGCAGCTCCGCCCCATAAATGGTGGCGCCTTTTGGTGCAGTACAAACACGGCGTACAGTGCCGTACCCCTCGCGGAGCGATCGTTTCAATGGGGTTACGGGGGGTGC
>ERZ827168.267-NODE-267-length-90025-cov-12.027776_pt1 | contig 90025 bp, 60 predicted proteins | sample MGYA00519868_ERZ827168 | MGnify/ENA primary metagenome ERZ827168 (study PRJEB31778, sample SAMEA3449271) | human gut metagenome | biome: human gut; feature: human-associated habitat; material: faeces | place: United Kingdom | collected 2010/2012 ... | reverse complement strand
GCGGTTGGGAGACATAGCTCAAAGCCGGTTCGCAATCCCCATAATACCGACGGATTTTCTCCCGCAGCAAAACCCGGCGTGCCACGTATTCCTCATTCGTACCCGGAGTACCGAAAAAGGCCAGTCTCATGATCACCTCGTTTTGAGGTAATTGAGACAATAGATCGTCCACCATAACCGCGAACTCAGCCGGCTCAGTGTTTAATATCGTATAATGTATTTTCTCACAATAATTCATAAAGAATTTACATATTCGGTTAATGCTTCAATGTCTTTCTTGGAAACTTTCTTATCAATGCCATGACGATGTACTTCGAAGACCTCCTTCATTGTAGCAGCACGTCCATCGAAGAGGTATGGAGCCGTCCGCCATACTTCACGTAAAGTCGGGGTATCCCACCCCTTTTCAAACTCTACATCTTCTCCAATCCGATGCATCTTCAAATCGGTATAATAAATACCACTATGGCATTCACCACATTTTAGTTTATCAAAAACTTCCTTTCCTGCTTTAGCTTTCTCGGACAGTTCTCCATTCACAAGGTAGGGACTTGGAACTGGCTGTAAAGATTTCAAATAGGCGTCCACACAACGGGCATCTTCTTCTGACACATCGAAGAACTGAATAAACTTAAAGCCGGCACGTACTGCCCACTCTGCCGATTCACGTACACCCGAAATCATACTGGGCGGAGTCACGTGGCTAAACAACATGCTTTTGCAGTTTTTGGAATTTCCCACACCGTCATTCATCAAGTCCCAATTCATACCATCCGTACGTCCGTCACCCGGGTGGCAGCCATTACAACTCTGCCAATTCTGAAAACAATGAGAGGCATCATTAAAGAACTTTTCTCCTTTATTTATATCACTCTCTACACGTCCCGGATTCATATCAACCGAAGTCAACTGATAGGAATGCACATCCATCACATTAAGTATATCGGCAAAATAAGTAGGAACAATCAAACGGTTGCCTGCCAAAAGAATAGCACGTGGACCGTTACCCTGTAATGGAATACGTTCACGCAATCCGTATAAAAAAGTAAGATCATATTCCAACATACTCTTATCAGGGTATGCCAAAAACTTATCCAACATTTCTTTATGACGTATTACACTGATTTCGTGTGTTCCCGAATGGGAAATAAATATATTCTCATCATTACATGCAATACTCCAAATGCCAGCTGCTCCTCGTTCAGGCTCATCCACTATCACTACCCCAAGAAACTCCTGCTTCTCCGTATCAATCACACTAAATGCGCTTGTATTCATCCAGCCTTGCTGCAATTGCGAAGTCGGTACTGTATAACGACCAAGATTGTGCGATACATACACATATTTGCCATCGGGCGTAATGCATATTCCGCGCAAAGCGTTACTTCCATTAGCCAGCTGTATATCTTTTACTTTCGTAAAACTTTCGAGGTCAATTACCGATACACACGCTGCCACGTAATCCAAGTCAGCCCGTTGTGCAGGAAGGAAATTAGTAACATACAAGAACTTTCCATCTTTACTAATTACTGCCGATTTTGGTTCTCTAAGTACAGCTACCGTACGCATTACTTTATTGGTTTTCAGATCTACCTCCGATACCGTGTTCTGAAACTGGTTACAAACGTACAAGCATCCCGCCTCCTTATTCACAATCGGGCTACAAGCTCCAGAGCCGGTCTCTACAGCTGCCAGTTCTTTTCCGGATGTTAAATCCAGCACATGCAGTATACCTTTCGATTCGAAAGTTGTAGCATAAAGAGTGTTACCGTTGATACACACTCCAGTTGGGATTTCTGACATAGCAAAAGTTCTTTCCAGCTTTTGTCCATCCGGCGAATAAACCGCAACCCGTTTCTGTCCTTTTTCCGACATTACCAATTTGCCTTGAGCATCCAAAGCAAGTCCTGTCGGAAATAGTGGAGTCTGATCCGCCCAAGCAGACGTAGCCATACCAAACATTAATCCCAGTAGCAAGCATTTTACGTTTCTTTGTGTTTTCATGTTTTTATATACGGTTCATTAACTGTTTATTTTGTTCGAATATATCCCAATTCACTAGAGATTCGTTTTGCAGCCTCGATTATCAGAGAAGCGTCCTTTTCTATGACTTCTTCCGGAAGCCGGTCTTTTGGACCGGAAATCCAAATCGCCCCACAAGGGTATCCTCTATAATTAAAAATAGGCGCACCGATACAAATCACTCCCGACAATTCTTCCTCATTATCCATCGCATATCCTTTTTGCAGTACCTCTTCTAATTCTTTCAGATAATCTTCACGGGAGGTTATTGTCCGTTCATTATACTGCTTAAAATCCATATAGGACAGATAACGGTCTCTGACATTATTAGGCAGATAAGCCATAATTGCCTTACCCGGTGCCGAACAATGCAACTCAAAAGGTTTTCCTGGAGAAAGTGTAAAACTAAAGGCGTGAAGTCCTTGCGCCTGATCTATAAATATTCCTTTTTCTTCTCCCATCACTCCGAAGCACACCGTTTCTTTCACACAATCACGCAGATTGCGCAAATGAGGATAAACGGTCTCAAGCAGCTGATGTTCGTTCAAAGCACGGAAACCCAGTGTCAACAATTTGCGCGAAAGTTTATAACGACGGGAATCCTCATCGTATATCAGATACTCCAAACGTACCATTGTATTCAATATACGATAAGTTGTAGTTTGGGAAATTTCAAGATCTTCCTTTACCTCCTGTAGCGTTTTTCCTTTAAAGCTGTATGAGAGATATTCCAATACCGCCAAACCTTTTTCAAGGTTAGGTACTTTGTAGTTAGAGTCCTGATTTTCCATATTTGAACACATGTTTTCCGTATTTGAAATAATGTTTCACTTCGGAAATAAATATAAATATCTCATCGAAATAAAACAAAATTTTAGCCAGTTTTTTAGTCGCGTTTTTTATTTCGTTTTGATCTGTATGTTTTTTCCTCAAACTGTTACAATCAACTGCGCGGATAAAACATCTGCACCTCAAAACTATCAGCAACGATTCTTCGCAATTCATCCATGCCGGACAATTCACCTTTTGCCATTGCCTGCGTAAGAATATTGCCTATAGCTGTTGCCTCTACGGGACCAGCCTGAACAGGAATACCCAGTGCATCGGCGGTTAACTGATTGAGCAAGCGATTTTGCGATCCACCGCCAATGATGTTCAGTCGAGAAATCGGTACAGACAAGAAACCATTCAGACGATCTACCGCCTGCCGGTACTTGGCAGCCAGCGACTGCAACACACACTTCACCAGTTCTGCTTTACTCTGCGGTAACCGGAAATTCTGCTGACGGCAGTAATCCAAAATGGCGGCTTCCATACTGGCAGGATTCATAAAACGATCATCATCTACCCGTATGAACGCATCGGTAACAGCTTTTTCAAGAACGGATAAATCAACGTCCTTATCAAGCATAACTTCTGCCTCGCATTTTTCGTGGCTTGCGCTTGCTTCTTTAACACCGTCGATTGCCTCAAGTGCTTTTTTAACAGCAGCCTCGCAATGAGGGCACATCATTCCCTCAATCTTAATAGTTTTTGTCATAATTTTTTCCTCCTTATTTTGAGCGGTGATATTAAGCTTAATATCAACCGGCTTTTTCTTTTTATCACGCTTTGGCGAATGAACTTTTACAAGATTAAGCCTGAGCGCATTAGTAACAACACAAAAGCTTGAAAGGCTCATTGCCGCCGCACCGAACATAGGATTAAGAGTCCAGCCGAATATCGGAATCCACACACCTGCTGCAAGCGGAATACCGATAATATTATAAATAAATGCCCAGAAAAGATTTTCGTGGATATTGGTAAGCGTTTTTCTGCTTAGCCTGATTGCACCCGACACGTCGGTAAGCTTACTGTTCATAAGCACAACGTCTGCCGCATCTACCGCAACGTCGGTACCTGCACCGATTGCGATACCCACATCGGCACGTGTAAGCGCCGGTGCATCGTTTATTCCGTCGCCAACCATTGCTACCTTGCCGTAGGTCATAAGTTCTTTAATAACGCTTTCCTTGCCGTCAGGAAGCACGTCGGAGATAACGGTATCAACACCGACCTGCTTACCGATAGCCTTTGCGGTTTTTTCGTTATCACCCGTCAGCATAACAACACGAATACCCATATTTTGAATTTCTTTAATAGCCTTAGGACTGTCCTCTTTAATAACGTCGGCAACTGCAATTATACCGAGAAGCTTATTATCCCCCATAAACAAAAGCGGCGTTTTACCGTTTCGAGCAAGTTCTTCTGCTTTATTTTTGATATTATCATCAACTGAAATTTTACTTGAAATAAATTTCATACTTCCGCCTACAACAGTTTTACCGTCAACATTTGCCGACAAGCCGTTGCCTGCAAGCGCCTTGAAAGAAGTTGTATCAAAGCACTTGACATTTTTTTGTTCGGCATATTCACAAACTGCCTTTGCAAGCGGATGCTCGCTCTTTTTTTCTATAGAATAAGCAAGCGACAAAAATTCGTTTTCGCCCACAAATGCAATAACATCCGTAACCTTAGGCTCGCCTTTGGTGATTGTGCCCGTTTTATCAAGAGCAACAATCTGCACTCTGCCTGTTTCCTCAAGCGAAGCCGCAGTTTTGAAAAGAATACCCGACTTAGCCGCCTTACCGTTGCCGACCATAACCGCAACAGGGGTTGCAAGGCCGAGAGCACACGGACAGCTTATTACAAGAACAGAAATACTGCGTGCAAGCGCATAGCCGAAGCTTTGACCTACAAAAAGCCAAACGCAAAGTGCAACAAGCGCAACACCTATTACACAAGGCACGAACACACCCGACACCTTATCTGCAATCTTTGCAATCGGCGCCTTTGTAGCGGCAGCGTCACTCACCATTTTAATAATTTGCGAAAGTGTTGTATCCTCGCCGACAGCAGTTGCACGGCACTTGATATAGCCCGACTGATTAATAGTTGCACCCGATACCTTATCGCCGACAGCCTTATCAACAGGAATACTCTCACCTGTAAGTGCAGACTCGTCAACAGCCGTTTCTCCCTCAATAATTACTGCGTCAACAGGAACACTTTCGCCGGGTTTTACAACAAAAATATCATTGATCTTAACGTCAGCCACCGAAACAACAATTTCCTTACCGTCTTTGATAAGAGTTGCGTTCTTCGGCGCTAAATTCATAAGAGATTTGAGCGCATCCGTCGTTTTGCCCTTTGAATATGCTTCAAGCATTTTGCCCACGGTAATAAGAGTTAATATCATTGCCGCCGATTCAAAATAAAACTCATGCATAAGGCTCATCACTTTTTCGCTGTCGCCTGCAAGCTGAGCAGAAGTCATAAGAAAAAGAATAACCGTACTGTAGCCAAACGAAGCGGCAGAGCCAAGCGCAACAAGCGTATCCATATTAGGGCTTTTATGAATTATACCTTTAAAGCCGTTTATAAAGAATTTTTGGTTAATAACCATAACAATTACTGCAAGCAAAAGCTGAGCCAATCCCATTGCGATATGATTATTTTCCATAAATGACGGCAGTTTCCAGCCCCACATCATATGCCCCATTGAAATATACATAAGCGGGATAAGAAATATTACCGACCAAATAAGTCTGTTTCTTATTTTAGGCGTTTCGGTGTCCTTAAGTTCATCACTCGATACACTCTCTGTTTTTTTGTCGTTTCCCTTAAGGCTTGCGCCGTAGCCTGCCTTTTCAACAGCGGCAACTATTGCTTCACTGCTTGCCGTTCCCTCAACACCCATTGAATTTGTAAGCAGGCTCACGGCACAACTTGTTACACCGTCAACAGCATTAACTGCCTTTTCAACCCTTGCACTGCAAGCGGCACAACTCATACCCGTTACATTATATTGCGTCAAAAAAATCACCTCAAAACTATTTCATTAATTTTTGAAGAGTTTTTAAAAGGTCGTCAACCGTTTCGGTTTTGCCTGCCTTAATATCATCTGTAACGCAAGTCTTTATATGCGTTGAAAGAAGCTCTTTATTAAATGAATTAAGCGCCGCATTAGCCGCCGCAACCTGAGTAATGATATCCGTGCAATACGCATCTTCCTCAAGCATACGCTTAATTCCTCTTATTTGACCCTCAATTCTGTTAAGGCGATTTATAAGTGCCTTTTGCTCTTCATCTGTTCTGTGCTTCGTTTTACCGTGACAACAGCAACAGCCTTTATTATCATTAGTTTCCATTAAATCACTCCTTATACCCTCATAGGGTATCTTAATTATATACCCATATAGGGTATTTGTCAAGAAAAAGGCATAAAAAAATAAAGGCGAACGATGTTCGCCCCTACAAAACCAAAAGATTTTGAGTAATACGCAGTTTGCGACGACGAGTTCGCCTCTACGAAAATATTATCAATTTTGCTTACGCACTATATCATACTCCGAACCGCTCGGTCTGAAATACCTGCACGTCTTGTTTTGCTCCTCGCAAAAGCGGACATATTCGTCCTCGTCAAGCACAAGCGAGCAAAAACATTCGTCCGTTTCCTCGTCATATTCATTATACCAGCATTTTTCGCATAACAAATCCATAATTATCCCTCTTTCGCATATTCCAAAACAACAAATGAAGCCGTCAGCCTAATGCTTTTCACCCTGTCAAGCTTTTCCTTGTCGCTTTCGCTTGTTCTGTAAAAATACGGCGTCATAGAAAACAGCGTTTTTAAATCATCCCTTGAGATATCAAATGTGTTTGAAATTTTGTTTTTTGATTTCAAAGTAAAAAGCGAGGTTTCAGGCGCTTTTTCGTCATTAAGATACGGTGTATCATAAAGAATATTTTTAAGCTCAATCAAATGATTATCACCGGGAATAACGCTTAAAAGCCTGCCGCCGGGCTTAATTACACGGTAAAATTCCTTTTCATTAAACGGTGCAAAAAGATGCATAGCCGTGTCAATCGAATTATCGCAAACGGGAATATGGGCAAGATTTGCCACAAAATAATTATGCTTTTTTCGAGAGGTTGCGGCAAGGCGCACCATTTCCTTGCTGATATCAAAGCCGTAAAGCTCGCCGGAATATTCGTCATAATATCCCTCACCGCAGCAGATATCGAGCACGGTGCCGTTCAATTTTGAGTTGACATAATCACGTAAAAAGGAATAATATCCCTTTTGCAAAAATTCTCGTCTTGCATGAGCCGACTCCCTGCTGTCGCCCTTTTTGTCCCCGCTTTTAGACGTCAGCAAAAGATTAACATACCCCTGCTTTGCAAAATCAAATGAGTGATTATTGTCACATTTAAGCGTTTTGCCGAAAATATTTAATTTTTCACCGCAAACAGGGCAAGTTAAAATATTCATAAAACTACCTATCAAAATGGGCGACACAACGGTCGCCCCTACGTTCTATTAATGATGGAAAAGACGGATACCTGTCATTGCCATTGCCATACCGAAACCGTCGCAACATTCGATAACAGCGCCGTCACGAACAGAGCCACCCGGCTGAGCAATATACTTAACACCGGAACGAGCCGCACGTTCAATATTATCCTCAAACGGGAAGAAAGCGTCAGAGCCGAGAGCAACATTTGTCATCTTCTCGTGCCAAGCTTTCTTTTCCTGGGCAGTGAAAGGCTCAGGGCAAGTGGTAAAATATCTCTGCCATACTCCGTCTTTGAGTAAATCCTCATATTCATCTGAAATATAAAGGTCAATAGCATTATCAGCCTCGCACTTGCGAAGACCGTCAATAAACGGAAGATTGAGCACCTTTTCATTATGGCGAAGCCAAAGATTATCAGCTTTATTGCCTGCAAGGCGGGTGCAATGGATACGGCTTTGTTGGCCTGCGCCTACACCGATAGTTTGTCCGCCCGAAGCGTAGCAAACCGAATTTGACTGAGTATATTTAAGAGTGATAAGCGAAATAAGAAGGTCAATCTTTGCAATTTCTGGAATATCCTTGACCTTAGTAGGCATATCGTCAAAAAGTGACATAGTAAGCTTAGCGTCATTTCTCTTTTGCTCAAACTTAATACCGAACACCTGCTTTGTTTCCATTTCCGCAGGCTGATAGTCAGGGTCCATCTTAATGATAAGATAATTACCTCTTCTCTTAGCCTTAAGAATTTCAAGTGCCTCATCGGTGTATGACGGAGCAATAATACCGTCGCTGACCTCTTTAACAAGGAATTTTGCAACGCTTGCGTCACATTCATCACTCAAAGCGGCAAAATCGCCAAATGAGGAAACTCTGTCACAGCCTCTTGCACGAACATAAGCCTGTGCAATCGGAGAAAGTTCTAAATCATCAGGCACCATACAAACCTTGCGGTCAACATCGCTGAGCGGTTGAGCAACTGCCGCACCGGCAGGAGAAACGTGCTTAAATGAAGCGGCACTCGGCAGACCGGTAGCCTCCTTAAGTTCCTTAACAAGCTGCCAAGAATTGAATGCGTCAAGAAGATTGATATAACCTGCCGCACCGTTTAAAATTTCAAAAGGAAGTTCTTTACCGTCCATATGAATCCTTGCAGGGTTTTGGTTTGGGTTGCAACCGTATTTAAGCTTATACTCTGTCATCTTTACATCACCTTTCAGTAATTTATAATTTAGATATAATATTTTATACCATTACATTGAAAAATGCAATAGAGAATGATACAATAATTCAAGGTGATACAAAATGAACGGCATATTAGCAGTAAATTATTTCTTAAAAGGCGAAAAATATGACACACTTCACAAGCATCTTTCAGCTTCGGCAAAAAAGTGCGGCATTAATCTAAATATTAAAACGAACTTGGAGCTTGCAACGCAAAAGGCGCAGGCTGACTTTGTGCTGTTTTGGGACAAGGACATTAACCTTGCAAGAAGAATTGAAAAAAGCGGTGTTCCCGTTTTCAATTCTGCCGAATCAATTGAAAAATGCGACGATAAAGGCAGAACATATATTGAACTTGACGGTATTGTGCCTCAGCCTAAAACTCTTATCGCCCCAAAATGCTATTTCAAATCAGATATGAGCGAATTTGTTGAAAAAGCAATTGATATTCTCACTTTGCCGCTTATTTTCAAAGAATCATTCGGCTCATTCGGCGCTCAGGTATTTTTATGCAATACTAAGGAAGAGATTTACTCCCACATAAGCGAAAAGCCGTTTATTCTGCAAAAATTTATCATCGACAGCAAGGGTCACGACAAAAGAATTGAAATAATCGGCGGAAAATTTATTTGTGCGGCTGAAAGAGAAAACAAAAACGACTTTCGTTCAAATATTACTAACGGCGGCACTATGACGCCCTGTAAGCCGACTGAAAAGGAAATTGAAACAGCAATAAAAGCGTGCGAAACCCTCGGTTTAACCTTTGGCGGAGTGGACATTCTTGATGACGGCAGTGTTTGCGAAGTAAATTCAAATGCACATATAATTAACATAATGAACTCAACAAAAATTGACATTGCGCCGTATATTTTTGAAACAATTAAGGAAAAAATTAAATGAGCGGAGTATTGATTTACAGCGAAAAGGAAGCAAAGCGCAACACCTTTGCGATAAATAAATTTAAAGAAGAACTTGGCGTAACGCTTGCAATTAACGATTATGACGGCACGGCTGATTTTATAATCAACAGAACGAACAACTATAAAATTGCAGAAAAATTTGAGAAAAAAGGGATACGTGTTTTTAACCCCTCCTCCCTCTCAAAGCTTGCAAACAACAAGCAACTTTGCTACGAATTTATGGAGAAAAACGGCATTGAAATTTTGCCGATAAACTACAAGGAAGTGCCTGCGGTTAAAAAACCGATTGACGGCCACGGCGGTCAAGGGGTTGTGATGATAAATGAAAAAGAAAGCTTTGAAAGCGGATTTGTTTATCAAAAGCCTTGCGCCACTCTCGGCAAGGACTTGCGTGTTTGGGCAATAGGAAATGATATAATTACGTCAATTTTGAGGGAAAGCGATACTGATTTTCGCTCAAATTTCTGCCTCGGCGGCAGGGCAACACCTTATAAAATAAACGAAGAAGAAAAAAGCCTTGTAAAAAGAATTTTAAGCCTTGTTGAAAGCGATTATATCGGAATTGATTTTCTTTTTGACGGCGGTCATTTAATATTTAATGAAATTGAGGACACCGTCGGCGCAAGAATGGTATATGATAAAACAGATATAGATATAATAAAGCTTTATTGCGATTATATAAAAAAGAATATTTAGTATAAGAATATAAAAAAAGAGCCTTCCCAAAGGAAGACTCTTTTAATTTATTATCTTAGATATTAGCCAAGTTCTGAGAAGTACTTGATTGTTCTAACCATCTGAGATGTGTATGAGTTTTCGTTATCATACCAAGAAACAACCTGAACCTCATAAGTGTCGTCAGCAACCTTAAGAACCATTGTCTGAGTTGAATCGAAGAGTGAACCGTATCTCATACCAACGATATCTGAAGAAACGATAAGGTCTTCATTGTAGCCGAATGACTCTGTAGCTTCAGCCTTCATAGCTGCGTTGATAGCGTCAACTGTAACTTCCTTGTCAGTCTTAATAACTGCTGTAAGGATTGTAGTTGAACCTGTTGGAGTAGGAACTCTCTGAGCAGAGCCGATAAGCTTGCCGTTAAGTTCAGGAATTACAAGGCCGATAGCCTTTGCAGCACCTGTTGTGTTAGGAACGATGTTTACAGCACCTGCACGAGCACGGCGAAGGTCACCCTTTCTCTGAGGACCGTCAAGAATCATCTGATCGCCTGTGTAAGCGTGGATTGTGCACATGATACCGCTCTGGATAGGAGCAAAATCATTAAGAGCCTTAGCCATAGGAGCAAGGCAGTTAGTTGTGCAAGATGCAGCAGAAATAACTGTATCTTCAGCTGTAAGTGTGTCATGGTTTACATTGTAAACGATTGTTGGAAGGTCGTTACCTGCAGGAGCAGAAATAACAACTTTACGAGCACCTGCCTGAATATGAGCAGAAGCCTTTTCCTTTGATGTATAGAAACCTGTGCATTCGAGAACTACGTCTACGCCAAGCTTGCCCCAAGGAAGGTCAGCAGCATTAGGCATTTTGTAAATAACAATTTTCTTGCCGTCAACAACAATATAGTTGTCTTCGCCTTCACCTTCGTGGAAATCAACAGTGTGACCCTGAGCAACATAGTTACCCTGTGATGAGTCATACTTAAGAAGATGAGCAAGCATCTTTGCACTTGTAAGATCGTTGATAGCAACTACTTCGTAGCCTTCTGCGCCAAACATCTGACGGAAAGCAAGACGACCGATACGGCCGAAACCATTAATAGCAACTTTTACCATTGGAAATTACCTCCGAATATAATTTAAAGTTTTATTGCTTTTGTGCATTATTTATTTTATACTGTTTGTCATCATTAATCAAGAAAAAAATGCAAATTTTACACTTTATACAAAAACAGTTAAATTTATTAGCACCTTATAGTTAATTTTTTAACAAACTTCATATAATAAGGAGTATATATTACCTTATTTATACCCTTAGTGTTGCAATTTGAAAAGAAATTTGTTAAAATTCATATTAACAAAAGCAAAAGCAAAGGACGATATATATGTTTGTAGATATTGCTAAAATTAAAATAAAAGCGGGCGACGGCGGCGCAGGTGCAGTTGCCTTTCACCGTGAAAAATATGTTGCCGCAGGAGGACCTGACGGCGGCGACGGAGGCAAGGGAGGCGACGTTGTATTTGTTGTTGACGATAACCTTGCAACTCTTGCAGATTTCAGATACAAAAGAAAATATGTTGCAAAAAACGGTGAAAACGGCAGAGGCTCACGCCAATACGGCAAGAAAGCGCCCGACCTTGAGATTAAAGTTCCGAGAGGAACAATAATTCGTGAAGCAAACTCCGGTGCAGTTATGGCTGATATGAGCAAGACTGACAGATTTATTGCCGCAAAGGGCGGTAAAGGCGGCTGGGGCAACATTCATTTCGCTACCCCTACACGTCAAGTTCCGAGATTTGCAAAGCCCGGTGTTCCGGGTGAGGAATGGGAGGTTTCACTTGAATTAAAGCTTCTTGCCGATGTCGGCCTTTTAGGCTATCCGTCAGTAGGAAAATCAAGCCTTATTTCCGTTGTAAGCCAAGCAAAGCCAAAAATCGGCGACTACCATTTTACAACTCTCGTGCCCAACTTAGGCGTTGTTTCTATGGGAGAGGGCAACTCGTTTGTTATTGCGGATATTCCGGGACTTATTGAGGGTGCAAGTGAGGGTATAGGCCTCGGCCACGAATTTTTGCGCCATGTTGAGCGTTGCAGGCTTCTTGTTCATATTGTTGACGTCAGCGGCAGCGAAGGCAGGGACCCGATTGAGGATTTTGAAAAAATAAACGAGGAACTTGTTAAATTCAATCCTGAGCTTGCCAAGCAACCGCAGATTGTTGCTGGCAATAAAATTGATATGGCAGAGCCTGAGCAAATTGAGCGATTCAAGAAGTATGTAGAAGATAAGGGTTATGATTATTATTCAATTTGTGCGCCGATTATGGAAGGCACAAAGGAGCTTATGAACGCTGTTTGGAATAAGCTTCAAACTCTTCCGCCTATCAAGGAATATGAGGTTGAGGAAATTCCGCTTGAAGCAATTGTTAAAGATGATAAAGGATTTAAAATTTCTCAGCCTGAAGAACATTATTTTCTTGTTGAGGCAAGCTGGTTTCCTAAAGTACTCAAAGGCATTGATATTGAGGACTACGAAGCACTTCAATATATGCAAAGGGTATTAGAGAAAAGCGGAATTTTTGATGCACTGAGAGAAAAAGGAATTGAGGAGGGTGACGTTGTATCGCTCTATGATATAGAGTTTGAATACGTGCCTTAATTTAATATGAGATTTGTTGATAAAGAAGTAAATCCTAAGCAGTTAAGCCCGCTTAATTTAGCGTTTATCGGCGATTGCATTTATGAAATTCTTGTTCGTGAAACACTTGTTCTCGATGCAAACCGCCCTGTAAATGATTTGCATAGGGAAAGCGTTAAATTTGTATCGGCGAAAGCACAAACGGCAGCTTTTGAAAAAATTAAAGATGTTTTGAGCGATGAAGAGCTTGCCGTTTTTAAGCGAGGCCGCAACGCAAAGGTAGGTCATTCCCCTAAAAGCGCAACAGACGGGGAGTACCACTGCGCAACGGGAGTTGAAGCATTATTCGGCTATTTGTACTTAAATAATGAGATTGACAGAATAAAAGAGCTTTTTTCTAAAATAAACTCTTGACATTCACCGCAACTTGTTATATAATCAATATCGCTGACGGGAGCATAGCTCAGCTGGGAGAGCATCTGCCTTACAAGCAGAGGGTCACAGGTTCGAGCCCTGTTGTTCCCACCAAATAAAAAAGACATCCATACGGATGTCTTTTTTATTTTATAGAAATGCATTTAGGGCTGAACCTGTGACAAGATACTCCAAATTTGGCGAACGAAGCGAGCAACATATTTGGGAGAAACAGTCCGGTGGACTGTTTCGTAGTATCTTTGTTTCTTATGAGAGCCCGTCATATTATTTTCTTGTGTCAATCGGATATTTTGGCTCGAACCTGTGACTCGTCCAAAGAAATTTCGTGTTTGAATGAATTTCTTTAAAATTCATAATAAACACTTCATTCCTTTCTCCTTTTCCCCAAAAAGCTTTTGCTTTTCGGGGAGCCCGATTGAAATTTCGTGTTTGTAAAACGGGCGACCGATGGTCGCCCCTACGGTTCATTTCAAAATCTGACGCACAACTGTACAGCAGATTTTGAGAGGAGGAGCTACGTAGTAAGTGAGAAATAAATTTCATCCACTTCATCAATAATTTGAAACGCCGTCGAATAATCGACGGCGTTGTTTTTTGAATTTTTATGAAGATTAAGCTGCTTTGCGAGCCTTTTCGGCTGCTCTTTCAAGTGCAAGCTTATAATCTTTTTGGTCAGTAAATATTTCGTTTTTATAAGGATTTTTCTTTTGTTCCTCTGCACGCTTAATAATAGAAGCGAATACACAAACATTAGCCACAAGAGCAATAATGGCAATTACGCCTTGCATTGTAGGGTCTGCGTTTGTTGGCGGAACTGTAGGGTCCATATATCCGTCTGCATAAACGGATGTAAGAACCGAGAAACGGCTCTTGTCTTGGAAAAGCGGAAATACCTGAGCAAACATACACCAAAGTGCAAGCGTGTTAGCTCTGTTTTGAATCCAACCGCCCTTATTCCAAAATGCATTTGCAAATGTAGGAGCAAGAAGAAGTGCAAGGCCGCAATACCAAGAGTGAGTAGGGAGATTATTATAAGTATATTCGAAGTTCCAAAGGTCATAAGCCAAAATATAGCACCATGTCATATCAGGCCACAGCATATCCTGCTTATTCTTTGAGGAGTAAATACCCCACCAACCTGTCATACAGAAAATATTTATAATACCGGCGATACCGTTTACCCAGTTCCACCAGCCGCCATAGAGCCATACATTTTCAGACGAAAGCCACCAGCCGCCTGAAATTCCGCCCTTAATTGCCGACTCAAAGTCAGAACCGACTGCGATAAGAATGTTGATAGCGACGATTGCAAACGGGAACACCTTAAACCAATCTTTTTTGCCGATGCCCCATTTATACTTAAGCATCATAAAGCCGATACAACCTGCTGTTGCCGCATAAAGCTTTGCATAATGGAACCAGCTGTTCATATGAACATAGGTATCATTTTGAAGTGCCCAATCAGCTCCCTTAGCCGCACCGATATAAATTGCAATGAAATATACCGTCAGTGCTGCCGGTAAAACAAAGAAGCAAAAAATTCCGCCTGCTTTTGTTCGCCTTGCAATTTCATTCATAACGACGAGACCGACAAAGACCATTACCCAGCCGAGAAGTTGCCAGCCGGCCATATCGCCGTAAATTTGGAATAACATTGTCATTCCCCCTCCTCTAAAAAAGTTAAATAAAAATCATATCATCAAGACAGAGCGCATTAATATGCTACCGTGCCTCAATTTCCTTTATCATAATTTCATTACCCGAAAGAAGATAGGTTTTTTCGCTTTGACAGTAAGGGCAAATTTTACCATACTCTACGGTTTTGTATTCGCCCTTGCAACTTTCGCAATACGTTACTGCCGGGATAACTTCTACCTTAAGTTCTGCCCCATTCATAAGCTCACTCTTTGAGCAAGCCCATTTCCAACAATCCTCAAGATAATCGTGCAGCACACCCGAAACCTCGCCTATTTCAACCGTAACAGACGATACCGTTTTAAGCTCATTTTCCTTGCCTACATCTTCAATTTCGTTAATGATATGAAAAACTATACCAAGTTCGTGCATAATTAATCCTTTTTAGCCTTTTGAGCTTTTTTAATCTTGAAATTACGCTTAATCATATAAGGCAAAATTGCTTTCATCTTGTCATCTGAATTAACCATTGTGCTACATTCGGGATTATCTCTAAAAAGATGAATTGCATCAAATTCGCACTTGGTAGTACAAATTCCGCAGCCTATGCACTTATTTTCGTCAACAACGGATGCACCGCAACCAAGACATCGTGCAGTTTCTTTTTTAATCTGCTCCTCTGTAAGGGGAAGATGAGCATCCTTAAACGAAGATTTAGCGTCAATTTTCTTATTAATATTCGGGATTTGACGTGAGGAATTATCGTAACTGTCAACAAGGATATCGTTCTTATCAAGCATTATGAAATCACGTCTGTTTCTGCCGACTGTAAGGCTTGCGTTGAAATGAACAAACCTATGGATTGACTCTGCACCCTCTCTGCCGGCAGCAATAGCGTCAATGGCAAAGCGAGGGCCTGTGTAAACGTCACCGCCGACGAAAATATCCTTTTGCTCTGTTTGATAAGTAAGACTGTCTGCCTGAGGAGCGTTACCTCTGCCAAGTTCTACCGCCTCGCCGTCGATAAGACTACCCCATTCAATTGACTGACCGATTGAAAGATAAATACGGTCACATTCAATTGTTTGAGTATCATTTTCGTCATACTGAGGGTTAAATTTGCCGTCTGCATCCTTAACACTTGTGCATTTTTTAAGCACAACGCCTGTCACCTTGCCGTTTTCTTCAAGAATTTCCTTAACGCCCCAGCCGTTGTTTATTTGAATACCCTCGTCCTCGGTTTCAAAAATTTCCTCTTCGCTCGCAGGCATTTCCTCTCTGCTTTCAAGGCAGAACATACCCAAAACATCAGCGCCGCAACGCTTAGTTGAACGTGCAACATCAACGGCAACATTACCACCGCCGATAACAACGGTTTTATTGCCTTTAAGGTCAAGGTCGTGATTTTCGGCAATCTCATGGAGAATATCAACAGCGCTCATAACACCATCTGCGTCTTCACCGTCAACGCCCGATTTTCTTGAGCCTTGACAGCCGATAGCAATATAAAATGCCTCATATCCATCCTTGCGAAGTTCGTCAAGAGTGATATCCTTACCAACCTCTACGCCGCATTTAATCTCAACACCAAGCGCACGAATAATGTCAATCTCCGCCTCAACAACATCCTTTTCAAGCTTATAGGACGGAATACCGTAAGTAAGCATACCGCCGGGTTTTTCATTCTTTTCAAACACTATAGGTCTGTATCCCGTAAGTGCAAGATAATATGCGCACGAAAGGCCTGCCGGTCCGCCGCCGATAATGGCAATTTTATTTTTAAACTCGCCCCTATTTGAAGGTATTACTTTTTTAGGAATATATCTTGTTTTACTGTCAAGGTCCTTTTGAGCGATAAAGCGCTTAACGTCATCAATAGCAACCGCTTCATCAAGAGTTGCTCTTGTGCAAGCCTCCTCGCATCTCTTATTACAAACTCTGCCGCAAACTGCAGGGAAAGGGTTATCCTTTTTAATAAGAGCCAAAGCATCGGTATATCTGCCCTGAGCCGCCATTTTAAGATAGCCTTGAACTGCGATATGAGCGGGGCAGGCAGTCTTGCAAGGCGCCGTACCTGTATCGTAGCAATTAATTCTGTTTTTATCTCTATAATCTGGAGACCATTTTTCCTTGCCCCATTTAACTGCGTCGGGAAGTTCTTGCTTAGGATATGTAACAGCAGAGCCGTCTTTTTTGCAAAGCTTTTGACCGAGCTTAACGGCACCGGCAGGGCAAAATTCAACACACTTGCCGCAGGCTACGCAATCCTTAGCCTCAACCTTAGCCACATACGCCGAGCGTGACATATTAGGCGTATTAAAAAGTTGGGAGGTACGAAGCGCATTGCATACCTTTACCTGGCAATTACAGATAGCAAAAATTTTATTTTCACCGTCGATATTAGTAATTTGGTGAACAAAACCGTTATCCTCGGCACGCTGAAGAATTTCCATAACCTTTTCACATGTGATATAGTGGCCCTTATTTGTTTCAACAAGGTAATCCGCCATATCGCCGACACCGATACACCAATCCTCAGGGTCATCGGCACAGCCTTCGCCGCACATTGCACGGCTATAACGGCACGAACACGGGCCTGCCGCATATTTGCCGTCATATTTATCAAGCCAATGAGAAATATGTTCCACATCAGCAGACTGATTTTCCATTGAAATTGCCTTTTCAACAGGGATAACGTGCATACCTATTCCGGCGCCTCCCGGAGGCACCATCGGCGTAATTGCTTCAAGCGGAAGCTGAGTCATACGCTCAAAGAAATTTGCAACCTGCGGATGCTCACAAATATTATCCCATTTCATATTAAAGAATTCTGCGCTTCCGGGAACGAACATAGGAAGCATATATTGCTTTTCATGCTCCGGATTTTCCCAATTAAATTCAACAAGACCTATATTTGCCATTTCCTTAAGAAGCGGCTCAAGGTAAGCGGCACTTTTACCCGTAGCTTTTATAATTTCCTTAAGCTTCATACCCTTGTGCACCTTCATCTTAAGGGCAACCTCTGCCATCTCGTCGGTTACAATTGAGGCAAGACCCCAATACTCAGGGTCGTTAACGGTAAGCTTTTTGCCTACCTTTGGAAGCCACGGTAATTTATACAAAACTCTGTCTGTAATATGCTTGCCGAGTGCCAAAATCAATGGACGTGCAGGCTCGTTTGAATGATTTTCATAATAATGCATCACTCTGTCATCGTACACCCTATCCTTAGGCGGCTTGACAGTATCAAATTTGTATTCATACTCCTTATTTGACATAGTATTCTCCCTCTAAAATATACATCTTATGTCATAAATTACAATTTCATTTTATATGTTTGTTAATTATTTGTCAATATACAGTTAAAGGTAAAATGTCATATTCGGGAATGATTAATATTTAGTTTATTTTTTTATTCAAGGTTTTAAAAACGCAAAAAGAGACGGCATTTCTGCCGTCTCCAAATGCTTTAATCAAAGTGTCAGATTAGTCATTTCCACCGAAGCCCCAGTCAGTACCACCGGATGTAGTAATAACATCAGCTGTCTGAGAAAATTCATTAACCTCTGACACCGGCTTTGTATAAAGCTCTTTCATTAGGTGTGTCCTCCTTAATTTATCAAAGCTCGCCTCCACCCCTTAAGGCAGAGGTGAAAGCTTTGCTAAATTGTGTTAATTAAGCATTATAGTCGTAAAGTGATGCTTCTGAATAGTAAGTATGAACATGACCATCTGCATCCTTAGTAACTACGAATGCTCTTGCGCCGGCAACGCCTGTCTTTGCAGTAAGACCGTAGTTCAAACCAATCTGTGAAGCGTTGATGTTGTTATAAATAACTCTAACCTTACCAGGATTTGTACCTGATGCAGTATTGCCAACGTTTTCAAGTGTAAGGTCTGAAGCTGTTACATTCTTACCATATACGAAGCCCTGGCTATATACTGTCTCATTATCGGCAACAGTACGTGTTGCAACAAAGAGAACGTCACAATCTGTAGCTGAAGGACGAGTTGTTGAAACGATAGCAACCTGAGTCTTAGAAGTGTCATCAGCCTTTGTAACTGCTGTGAGTTCGATATCCGAAGCACAGAAGAATGAGTATGATTCACCGTAACCAACTGTTGCGCCGTTTACTGTCCATGATGTTGCGCCTGCCTTAGTAACTGTTACCTTAGCATCATATGCAACATTTTCAGCCTTGTCAGTGTAGTCAGTGCCGTTAACTGTGATTGTTGCGCCTGCAGCCTTAACTGTGTAAGTCTGAGTAGCATCCTTCTCATAGATAGCTCTGATGGTCTTACCTTCTGTAAGAGCGGTAATCTCATCGTTTGTAAGAGCCCAGCCCTTGAATGTATAACCAGGATAGATAGGAGCAGTTGCAGGAACCTTAATGTTTGCACCGCTTGTTACTTCCTGAGTTGATACAACGTTACCGTACATATCAATGAATACAACTACGAATGTTGATTCAGCTGTTTCTGTAAATACAGGAGTTACCTCTGTATCAGCAACTGCTGTGAATGAATATGTTTCGTTAGTTGAAACGAGCTTGTTAGCAACCTTCCAACCTACGAACTCTGCACCCTCATTAGCCTGAGCTGTAAGAGTTACAGTTGAGTTAGCAGGAACCTTAGTAGTCTTACCGTTTGTTGCGTCCTCGCTGTTAAGAGTTGTTGTACCGTAAGCAGTCTTAGCAACTGTGATATCATAACCCTTAAGCTGAGGAAGAACCTTAGTTTCGAGAACCTGACCGCAAATTGTACAGCTTGTAACTTCTGAACCCGGCTTATCAAGTGTAGGCTCTGTTACAACAGGTTTACCCTTTGTGCAATCTTCTGTTACAACCTTAGCAACTTCGTCATAGTTAGCGTTTGCTGTTACAGCAGAAACTTCCGGCCAGCTATAAGTTGTATGGCTGTGCTGTTTATTACCTGCCGGTGTAGCAGTTGTATCAGCAGTATTTGTCTTTGGAGCTACAGGAGTAGCGCCTGCAGCAAGCTTCTGAGTATCAACTACAGTGCCTGCAGCGTTTGTAAATGTGATTGTATAAACCTTAACAAGACCATTAACTGCATCTTCAAGAGCAGTAGCAGCAGCAGTTACCTGTGCCTGATCTGTATAAGCTTCAACAGTAGCCTTAGCGTTAGCTTCAAGAGCAGCTGTTACCTTAGCATAAGATTCTGCTGTGTAATCGTCAGCCTTTACAGCCTCTGCCTTAGCAAGTGCAGCATAGTAAGCTGTACCGTCAAGCTTAGCAAGGTCTCTTACATTTTCGTGACCGCATACTGAGCATGTAGCCTTTTCAGTACCTGCCTTAGCAATTGTAGAAGCAGTTACAGTTGTGTACTCACCGTAAGTACAATCCTTAGTATCAGCATTAGCCTTTTCAGCAAATGTGAATTCGCCTGTCTTTTCCCAAGTGTAAGTTGTTACTGTATGAGTACCGTTCTTATTATCAACTGTTGTAGCAGCTGTGTTAGCAGGAGCTATAGGAGCAGCGCCCTTATCAGCTGTTACAGTCTGAGTTTTACCGCCAACAAATGTGTAAGTATAAACATCTGATGTCGGAAGAGCCTCAAGACCCTTAACTGCATTTTCAAGAGCAGTAGCAGCAGCAGTTACCTGTGCCTGATCTGTATAAGCTTCAACCTTAGCCTGAGCATAAGTCTCAAGAGCAGCTGTTACCTTAGCATAAGATTCAGCTGTGTACTTAGTACCGTCAACTGCCTTTGCAGCATCAAGTGCAGCATAGTAAGCTGTACCGTCAAGCTTATCGTCCTTAGTCTGAGTATCTACATGATTACATACAGTACATGTTCCTGTAAGAACAGTACCTGAAACAAGTGTATGCTTGCTTGTCTCTGCATAAGTAATGTTACATTTTTCCTCAGCTGTAGTAGCAACCTCAGTGTAAGTTGCATCTGCAGTAGCAGCTGATACTGCAGGCCATGAGTAAGTTGTTACTTCGTGCTTATTATCGCTCTTATAATTTACAGCTGCAGCAGTATTTGTTGAAGGAACTGTTGGAGTATCGCCTTCTTTAACTGTCTGCGTATCAACAGTCTTGCCGTTGATGTCATTAAATGTAATAGTATAAGTCTTAGTTTCAGGTGTTGAATCCTTTGCATAATCTGTCCAAATTAATGCCCAGTTAGCAAAAGTGCTATCTGTATCGTCATGTGTAATAAGGAACAATTCAGGATTTACTGCATTACAGTTATTTGGTGCACCTGTACCGTCAATTGAAGTTCTGTAATAAGGCTCAAACTCTGTACCTGCAATATCTGTGTCAAATGTAAATACATCTGAAAGGTCACAATCCTGAAGAACTTCAAAACTATATACAAAAGAAACAATACCGTACTTACCGAATGGTTTTGTGCCGTCATCACCAATACCAATATAGTTAGATACTGACTGATCACCTGCCACAGCAGCCTTACCTGTAACTGCACCATAGAATGTACCATCTTCAACATTTACATTGTTTCCTGCAAAGGCTAACGCTGTAGGATAAAATTGAGTACCATCAGCGATACATCCTGCTGCACCTGATACAACTGGCTTCCAAGTATCACTACGTGATGGCTTTGAAGAATAGGCAGCCGCTTTAAGATAGTCCTTATTAAACTTACCCTTGAACTGACCGTTTTGAAGAACGTCAAAACCACCAAATTCAACTGTTACAGCAATACGGTCGCCTGCTTTAAGCTTAGCCGGGTTAAGAAGGTTTCCGGCTTCCTTAACTGCTTCGTAAGTATGTGAAGCATCTACACCGTAATAATTATCGATATAATCTTTTACATAGTCAGTAACAGCGTTTTTATTACCAGCTTTTTTATCAGCAAAAGCTTTTGCAATTCCTGCATTAGTGCCCTGTGAAGATACAGTGGCAGCAACTACAGGCTTGTAGTCGTTACGGTGGTCTTCATAACCACTGTTAGCATAGTCTTCAACTCTACCACCGGACTTAAAATTCCATGAGCCTTCAGTGTTATAGGACTCGTCACTGTTATAACTCCAATATTCAGGAGTTGACTGAAGCTTTGAAAGGCTTGTATCAACGCCATCATCAACCCACCATTTTCTGTTCTTAGTAACAGTATAATCTGTTGCACCAAACATATCAGGTGCATCAGGAGTACCTGCTAAAGCAGAAAACGGAACGGAGAATGCAACCATAAGAACTGCAAGAAGAACAGCTATTGCTTTTCTAAATGTCTTTTTCACTTAGAAATCCCCTTTATTTATTTTGAAAAAAATCACTTTATCTCTAATCCGTTATAATAATTGGAACCAGATGCACAAGCATAAACTGCTGTTGCATCGGCACCTGTTACAACGCCGTCACCGTTAAGGTCATAGTTTAAATCCGTTTGCTTTGAAGCAAAAAGATATACACTTGTTGCATCGGCAGCTGTAATTATACCATCCTTATTAAAATCACAAGCCATCATAGGGATAACCGCATTAGTAATATCGGCACCGTTTACGATAACGGTAACGTCATTACGAGCTATTGCATAATCAGACGAGATTGAAAGATAGTATGTTCCGTCCTTTAACGAATCAATAGAGAAAGCGTTTACACCATCTTTAAGAGATGATGTGGTTGTACCGACAAGCTCGGTACGAGCTGAATCGGAATATACGTTAACCGTATATTCACCGTAAACAGGCTTATTGGCAGTATCGCCTTTCGCATTTGTCATAATAACAAGCGAGCCGTTTACGCTATGACCGGTTGACGGTGAAACGTCACAGGTCATTAAATATAGAGAACCGGGATAATCGGCAGATTTGGTAACAAGAGCATACTCATCGTCAAATCCGTCATTATAATTAGCCAAAACGAAAGTCTTATTTGGGTCTGTTGAAACCGAAATAACATCAGCGGCGTCACAATCCTTTGCAAAAGCAACCGAGAAGGTTGCAAGCAACGTGCCGTCCTTTGTTACAGATGAACAAGTGTCAGCATCTGAAACAAAGCCGAATACCAAATTAGAATCATTCGTTACGGTTCCCATCGAAGATACGCCGGCAACCTCATCAGAAAGAAGAGCCTTAGGCTCACTCTGCACCGATACATCCGAAGAATAGGTTGATGTAACCTGCACAACCGATAACTCGGTAACGCCCTCTAAATAAAAGCTGACGTCGTATGTACCGGCAGGTAACTTATCACCGTCGTATTGTTTGCCGTTAGAATCTGTGTATGTGCAATAAACGTTCGGGCTCTCCGTTCCGAGCGCAGCAGCATACGAAGTACGAGGAAGGCACACAACAAGCGCAACAAAAGCCAAAAACGCAAGTGTACCGAAAATAACACCTACTCGTTTTTTCGCAATTGTATTCATTGGTGTTACCTCCTTGTTAAAAAAATTGCTTAATTTGGGGAGAAGCAGAATCGCCGTGAAGGGCAAAGACAAAATCGGTCAGAAAACATAAAAATATGAAACCAAGCAACTTTGGCAAAAGCCAAACACCGTGAAACACTAAATATTTACTAAACGAAACTGCCCATAGCCTCCCCGCCCAAAGCGGGCATAGTATATAAACGGCAAAAGCCGAATATATCAAGACAAAGCAAAGCCATAGCTCTGCTTAATTAAATGATAACACAAGTTATCGTAATTTTCAAGTAAAACTTCTTAGGGACTTTCGCCCCTAAGAAGTATAGAAGCTAATATTACTTAATAGTAACAGCAGGAAGTGCGATAGCAGATGATGCAATAGCATAAACAGTTGTAGCATCCGCACCGGTTACCGAGCCGTCACCGTTAAGGTCATAACGAAGATCAGCAGCCTTAGAAGCAGCTGAATATACAGCAGTAGCATCTGCGCCGGTTACATTGCCATCCTTATTGTAGTCACAAACAACCATTGCAATTGCAGGACCTGCAATATCAGCGTCACCAACAACAATGCTTACTGTACGTGCAAGAGCGAATTCAGAAGTAATTGTTACTGTATATGTGCCAGGTGCAAGGTCAAGACTAATCTCGTTTGCATCAGTTGTAAGGTCAAATGGCTTTTCAAGAACAGGAGTGTTTGCACTGTCATAAACAGTTACTTTATATGTTCCGTTTACGCCCTTATTGTTAGTAGCACCCTTTGAAGATGTTGCTACAACAAGTGAAGCAGTAACATTATGAGTTGACGGAGCCAATGACTCAACCGAAGGAACGATTGTAGTATTGCCTGTAACAGTAAGCTCATATGGGAATGCTGTTGCTGTATCGTCAAATGTAAGTTTGTCGCCGTTAACAGTAAGTTCAGGTTTAAGAGTATAACCATCCTCTGCTGTTACATTGATTGAAACAACCTGACCCTTTTCTACAGCTACAGGACCTGAGTAAGCAACACCGTCGATTGTTACTTTAGCACCTGCAACAGGAGTTACAGTAAGCTCACAGCTCTCAAACTCGGTAAGACCGATTTCAGCTGCCTGAAGTTCAGTATCAACATTGTAAATCTTAGCAAGCTGAGCGTCATAGTTCTTACGGTCATTGATATTGAATGTGCCGGAATTCTTATACTTATAAGAACCGTTACCATAGTTAGCAAGGTCAACTGCGGCAGCAAGAGCTCTCACGTATCTGTTCCAAGATGCTGATGAGTACTTTGTTGCGCCTTCGTTAACAAGCTTACCTGATGCATCAAATGAACCAAAGCGTGGGTTAGCTGCTACGCCATTCTTAGATACGGTTGCTTCAGTAGCAACTGTACCGTCCTCATTGTATGTAGCAGGTGTTGCCTTGAGCATTGAGTAAGCATTACCCGATGCACACTTGATTTCATTTTCAAGCTGCTTGCCCTGGTAACCACGTTCAATAACTGCAGAAGCGAATATGTTAAAGAGTTTAACGTATTCTTTTGCCTGAACAGAAGATACTTCAGAAGCTGTGGTATAAGTAAACTTAGTACCTGCATTCTTGAGGTCATTCATAAGCTTAGCAGCGTCAACATAAGACATACCGTTTCTTTCAACAGTCTTGCCTGTTGTTGCGTCAACGTAATCAACGTCAACTGTATACTGCTGTTCAGCCTTCTTTGCATATTCTACCATCTTATTATATGTAAGAATATCAAAGTTAATTTCTTCAAGACCATTTCTAAGCTCAGAAATCTCATTGTAGAGTGTTGATGATGAGCTGATAAGGTGAGACTTAACTACGCTAAGAACATATTCAAGTCTGTCATTAGCCTGAGTAGCAATACCACGATTATCTACTGAGTCCATCTCGCCTGAGTTAGGAATGAGCTGATACTCAGCTGATGGGAACTTACATGCCCAATTATCGCCTGAGTTGCACTTTTTGCCTTCAGCATTTCTGTATACATATTGAACCTGATTATAAAGAGGCTCGTTATCTTTGTTTGTATCCTGAGTAGTTGTCGGTCTCTGCCATGGGCCGCCAGGATATGTATCGAGATCCCATTTTGTAGCATACTTAACTGAGTTAGTAAGGTAATAGTTACCGTCCTGACCGAGTGTTACATTAGCCAATGCAGCATCCTTGCCATTCTTAACATCTGATGATGTAAGTGGCTTTGGTGAGTAAATAGGCATTGTACATTTCTCATCGGAATAGTAAATTCCCTTTACGCCGCCACTGGTTGCACCTGTTGTAGCGTCTATTGTGCCGCCGACATAAGCAGTTGCTTTAACCGATTCAGGGATTGTGTAGCTTACCTGAGTACCCTTTACAGTAAATGTTACTGTTTCGTTAGAGGTTGAGTAAGGAACGTATGCACGATCGCCTGTTGCGGAAGTTGTAACTGAAGTTGTAACTGCATACTCTGTTTTATCTGACTGAGTAAGAGCTGATTCAGCAGTGTAAGGAGCTGACTGAACGCTAAGTACATTCATAAGAGCATCCTTAGCCAAATCATAAACTGAACCGATAGATGCATCCTCTTTGAAGTCGGATGTTTTATAGTTAGCCATGATATTGGCAAGTTCGTTATAGTTCTTATCAAGTGAGCCGGCTGAACCGCTTTCACCGATAACAAGCTGGAAGCTGCCTGTCTTATAAGAACCTGAATTATAGAAGTTAACATTAACATCATAAGTGCCGGTCTTAACAGTAGCCTCACCGTCGAAACCAAACGGTCTGTAGTTATTAACAGCATTTGAACCAAATGTTTGCTTTGAGGTATTTATATAGATAGCATCAATACCGGTACCGAGTGTAACCATATTAAAGATGTTATCGTAGTTATATTTACCACCGGTCTTAAGATACATTGTATCATAAATACCGCTTTCATTGATATGGTAACCGGCAATAATCTTAGCATCAAGTGCTTCCTGAAGAGTGAATGCAACGTGAGTTCTTGTTTCAATCTCCTTGCCCTCATTTTGCTTTGAAATGTTACCGATTTCCTCAGAAGTATAACCTCTGTAGTAGTCAACAGCACCAAGGCCGCTACCTGTAGAACCGTTTGTATGGTTACGCTGCCATTCGCCGAATTCGCCTGAGCCTGCAGATGTTTCTACACGATAGTCATACATACCAATCTTAAGAAGATCACCTGTTGACTTATCCCAACGAGCAATAGCGTTATTTTCACCGATATCTACTGTTGTTAAATTAGAATCATCGAATGCCTTAGCTGCAGTAGTAAGGTTATTTGATTCATAGCCGGATTTTCTGTCAAAGAAGAATACACCGTCAATGCTCTTTTCCTTACTGCCGCCCTTCATAAAGAATGAATACTGAGCGATTTCGTTAAGCTTGTTAGAAGCGATAACCATCTTATCAGGATAGTTTGCAGAGATATTACCGCCGATACCTGTAAGAGAATGAACGGTTACACCGTTTTCTTCTCTGTCAGTGCCGTCTGTCTGCTGGAATGTAGAGTTGAAGTTATAATCAGCATCATAAAGAGCATTTCTGAAGCTTACTTCACTTGTAAGAAGCTTATAAGCTGTTACAGTATTGCCTCCATAAAGAACATTGCCCTGATCATCAACAATATCATAATTTACAACAACACGGCATGTATTTGTTGTATCAGAACCTGAAACATCGAACGGAACTGAAATATTAATTTTAGCACTCTTACCCGGATCAATAGGAGTTTCAGGGAAATCTATTGTATCATCAGGCATTTCTTCGTTATAAACATCATATTGAAGCACGCTTGTAATCTTTACATAGTAACGTGAAAGCTGAGTAGGCTTGCCGTCCTTAATGTAAGATGCATTGATACCTACCGAGTTGTTTGTAACAGTAAGTGCATCATCATAAGGTTGACCTGAAATACAGCCTGTTACGGTGTTAGAACCGAATGAAGCAGTAGCCATCTTGAGCTGATGCTGACCAAGTGTAGTCAATGCATTAGGAATGAAGCTGTTAACTGCCTGTACTGCAAAACAGATACCTCTGATAATAGAATCAGAGTAGGTCTTAGGACCGTTTGTACCGTATCCGCCGAACTCTACAAAGTTACAGATAAGCTTTTGGAATGCACCCAAGTCCTTACCGCTTGTACCTGCGAGTACCTTAACTTGGAAGAAATCATCAAACGGATGAGCACTTGTAGCATCAGGAACGATTGTCTTAAAGCTCTGTCCGCTGTAACGTGCGCCAAACAATCCGTTAATGAGATCCTTAAGTAAATCATAAACTGTTACGACGAATGAAGTCTTTTGGATAGGCTCTGCAGAAACGATTGTAAATAACTGGTTAAGGAAGTTAGATACGCCGCAAAGACCTGTCTTTGAATTTTCTTTACCAATATCAAGGAATGAAAGAACGATGTTGTTCCAAATAAGTTCCTCTGAATTGAATTTAGCATAACCTGTACCCTGAAGTGTACCGAGAACAGGCATAAGCTTATTAGCTATTGCATTAATGTTTTCCCAAAGAGTATTCTTTGTTGTGATAAGGCTGTTGCCGTTTTGATCACAAATACCGAGGAGAGCACCTACGCCCATAGCTCTTTCGCCCTTATTTACAGCCTTCTCCATTGCATGGTCGCCACCGTAGTAGCAAACTACAGAATTAAGAAGGTCAAAGAGTGTTGTTTTAGAATCAACAGCTGCTGACTCTGTCTTCCAAGTATTGCCGTTTTCGTCCTCAAGAGGAACGTAAGCCTCAATTACATAAGCAACTGCGTCACGAGCCATTGGAAGAATTGTGCCTTCAAGTGTTGCATTGATTGTTCCGTCGCTGCCAATCTTTACAAGCTTTGAATAATCCTTATTAGGCATTGAGTATGATAAATACTCCTTAAGGCATACATAAGCTACTGCTTCTGCATCCTTACATCCGTCCCAATCAGAAGGATGGATAATTTTCTCAAGCTTGCCTGAGCCAAGATTTACCTGACCGATACAAGCAACGAGCATAGGAATCATTGCTTCTTCAAGATTCTTCTCTGTAAGAGCAGCGCTGGCACCGTTCTTTGCGTAGAAAGCTTTAAGAATGTTAGCGTCTGTAGCGTCTGCTGTGTACTGAACCATCTTGCAAGCGTTGCCAACAAGTGTTGAAACGATTGACTTAATTGCTGCTGCGTCAATAGTTGCAAAATCACCGGTTGTTGTCATTTCAGGACGTGTACCGATAACGTTGCCGCTCTGCGGGAACAAGTCCTTAACTGCTGCAACAAGTGCGTCATTAAAGCCTGCTACCATTGAGCTGTACTTTGAATAGCTTTCGCTAAAGAACTTATCGAGGTTTGGAGTACCTGTTTCTGCAAAGTAAAGATTGATAGGACCTGTTGTTACTTTAAAGCCGTAATCAGCAAGTGGGCTGTATCTTAACTTAGCGAAAAGTCTCGTTGCGTCGATATCTTTCCAAGAACCTGTTGAGTCCTCGGCAGCTGTACGATCATAAGTTACCGTCTTCTTAACATAAGCAAGGAAATCATCTGCTGTGTCAAACTTATAATCCTTATATACTGCATTTGCCCATTGATTGAGCTTAGCCGGTGTATAGTTTGCAGCAACATCATTATCATTCCACTCGCCCTTTTGGTCGAAGAAATAATAATAGTTGTTATCAAAGTTAGCGCCGTGACCCTTATCAAATCCATCATTTACGTGAAGGAGTTTGACTGTACCCTTGAGAACTGTATCCCAAGCAAGGTCAAGAGCTCTGTAACTGAAATCAAAAAGATTATCGGTTGCCTTAAGTGTTACCTTTGTGGTTGATGCTGTTGCATAACCGTTTTCGTCAGGAGCACCGTAAGCAAAGAGAAGAACGTTAAGAGGATTACCCTCATCATCTTTAAATTCATCTGAATATATAAGGTTAGGGTCATAACCAAGCTTTGCAGCTGCAGTAGCATAGTCAGAACCGCTTGCCTTCATTTCAGCTTTAATCTTCAAATAACGTGTAGCCGATGTATCCTGAATTGCTGTTTGCGAATCAGCATCTGTGTATTCTTGATTATATGTAACAAGTACACTAATCTTATCAAGAAGCTCTGTTGTGAGTTTATTAATAAGCTGATCATCATAAACCCATGTTGCAGTACCGTTCTTGAAATTATTAATTTCCTCTTCTGTATACCAATTAGTATATTGGAAAATAAGGTTTTGAGCAACATTGTATACTAAGTTAGTCTTATACTTCGTATCTGTAAAGCCCAAAAGATTACCTACAATCTTATATACGTCAAGGTTTGCAACGTTACCGAGAGTACCGAGAGTAAAGTTACCTCTAAGCACCTGGCCTAAAATATCAGAGCCGTTATAGTCGCAAGAAAGGTTTTGTAAAATACCGATTACGCTTCTTAAAATATCAGTTGAAGATGCAGTTTCTCTTGTAATATTCCAATCCTTAGTAGCAACAGCCTTAAAGTTAAGGTTGCCGGCATCACCGAGTAAGTTACCATATGAGTTAAGAAGATCAGCGACACCCCTAAGTGTATAGAAAAGTTCATCAACACTGTGAGTACGTACCGGAATGTCTTTTTTAACAAGACCAAAAGCATTAAGCTTAAGTGTACGGCTGTTGCTGTCCCATGTGATATACTGGGTAATACTTGAAGGAAGGTTTTCAAGAAGCTTATCAATCTGCGGACCGTATTGGGCAAGCATCAAATCAGCATAGTCAAGTAAAGCTGTAGCTACCTGTTCATCGGAAAGAATAGCCCACGCCAAATCGTTATATTCGATTGACTCGTCGGCATACGTCTTTTCACTGCTCATAGTATCAGCATAAGCAGTTAAAGCACCGGTAAAGCAGGAAGCTGCCATAAGCACTGCCATAAATAATGCCAGAAGCTTATGTGAAAACTTTTTTGCCTTCGTTTTCATTTTTTACCTCCATTAAATTTAAAATTAATTGAATAATAAAGTGTTAACATATTGCGTGGGAGCCTGTCACAATCTCTGACCATCAGGCAATCTGAATTAGACTGAAGGTCGGCAAAGCCAAACCGTTGCACCAAAAACTGCGCAATACGTGCTTTAAACACATTATAATTATTACATAAGGCAACAAAAAAGTCAATAAAGACAAACGACAAATGATATTTTTGTAACAATGTCCAAAAAAGCAAACTTATTTTTGACACCTTGCACAAATTATTAACTAAAAGTTTACAATTTGTTTATAATTTGGCACCAAAAAACTCTTGATTTTCCGCAAGTAAAGCTGTGACACTTTACACAAAATTTACATTTGTAAAGATGTTTGCCTTTACAAATCGAACAGAATTTTACCCGACTTTATATGAATTATATTACGTTTTACAGTCAATTTTCTGTCGAATTATGTTTGTTAGACTTTTTATGTTGTATTGTCTATTTTGCAACTCTCTATCGTCAAAAATCAATGCTAAAATATGTGAAAATTCACAATAAATTCAAAATATGTTATAAAATTATTGACTTATAAGTTTTTATTTGTTATAAATATATTGTATTTGTTAATACGCGTGTGGATATCCTGCGCCTAAAAAGCAGTTTTTTGTGTAGAAACTGTGAACAAATACTGCTCGGCGCATTATCCAAAAAATGCGTTACCATACGACAAGTTCGTAAATCATATGTAAAGGAGAGAGAGATTTATATGAGAACGAGCAAAAAGATACTCAGCTTTTTCTTAGCTGTAGTAATGGTCGTGACCACATGCTCGGTTGGATTTACTGCGTTCGCCAAGAGTAATGACAACCCGCTTTGGAAAACGACAAGTGTTGACGCCGATTCGGCATTCGACACACTTAACAAATTGGCAGACCAGCTGCCTTCCCTTCTCATGGGCATTGAGGCAATAAGCAAGCCTGTTTATGAAAAGGGTGCTAAAAAGTTAGGTAAGACCGCAGCGGAACTTACCACCAAAGAAAAAGAGCAAATCGCAAGTGAAACAACACTTCAGGATTTACTCGGCGTATTGCAGCCGACTCTTATCGGCGCACTTGCAAAGACAAGCCAGTCAGACTTTGTAACAAGTTATATTCAGACGGGTATGGGTAATCCTGAAGATTATAACTACTTAAGCGGTTCAACGGGCGCAATTGATTATTTTTCACTTACTGCCCTTTGCTTAAAGTACAAAGACAACAAAGACTTATCTAAAGACACGAGAAATCAGCTTGACGAATGGTTATACGGTAAAGAAAGCGAACGTACCGTTTCAGGCTACAATGCCGCAGGTCAAACTATCAAGTTCTCAACAAACAGCCTTTGGTATTTAGCCGACCTTTATGCTCAAAAGATAAAGGAAGGTACAGACAGTGATAAGGTAGAAGCAATTGCTAAGCGTTATACCGAAGCTGTAAAAAGCGGTGCTGTTGAAACAGTTAAGCTTAACGGCGAAGCTATCGGTGACACTTATGATACTGCCACACTTTACCAGTTGAAGAACTTTGATTTTAAGCTCACAGCTGATGAGCAAGCCGTTGTTAACAACTATATGGGCACACTTAACATTAAGTATGCAACATACGGTATCAACGTTAAGCTTAACGATTTGGCTGACGTTATTTACTACGACTTCGGTGTCGGTCAGAGCTTCATCTCAGCAAGCGAATTTATCAGATTGATAAGCGACGGCGGTGCAACATTTAACCAAACAGTTGACAGCACATCACTTTATCAGGTTCCTATGACATTTAATGGCTTCACAGTAAGCGACACCGAAAACAATGTTTATGACACTGTTAAGGAAATCGCAAGAAAAGCTGTTGCCGCTAAATTAGGCGTTGCCGAAGATGCTTCTTTCGAGACTCTTGCACAAAAAGAGGGCATGACAACAGATTACCAAATCAAGTCATATATCGAATATGTAGTAGGCAACACTATTAAGACCGATTTGTGCAAAAAAGCACTTATGAACGGTAATGTCGACACAACCACTTCTCCGTATTACACTGATATACTTAAGGGTATGGTTGTACGTTTCGGTAATAACGGAAACGGCGTTGACCTCAACAAGCTTAATTCCGAAATCAATGCTAAGCTTCCAAAAGGATATGATGCAAATTGGCAAGAGGGTGACAGTTTCTTCATCAGCGATGACGAACTTACTCAATTGCGTGCATTCTTCTCCAGCGTCGGCGGTGCAAACGCCACCACTAATGTTGTAACAAACTACTTTAGGGACGGCGAAGTTACCTTTAACGATAAATATGCCGACAAAAAGAACAAGACAGTCATTGTTCCTGCTTCACTTAAAGGCAGTTACACTTCAGAGTTTTGGTCTCTTATTGCAGCTAACCAAAAAAAGAATTCAACAAATTACAATAATTTGTTAGGTTCATTTGGCGGCTTTGCTAAAAACCGTTCACATATTGACAAAACAAAATACTTGCCTGTTAATTCACTTGTTGATGCTTCACGTTCAGACCCGGGTGTCGGCATTAACGCACTTAAGTCTGACTCTGTAACTAATTCAAATAATTACAGCAAGCCATTAATCAACGAATGGGTTGCAGCTTCTTACGACTACATTGTTACTAAGATTGCATCTGAATACCTCGGCGTTGATACAAACGACCTTGGCACAGATAACACTACTTATACATACAGCTATAAGTATTCTTTCAAATTCCTTCTTAACGTTCAACTCGTACTTGATGATATTGTAAAGAAAAAAGCTTCTCAAACTTCAGGTATCGTTCTTACCGACGCTCAAAAGGAAATTCTCAACGGTAAAAATGTTGACCTTACAGGTTCGGCAGGTACCGAGATTACAAACCTTATTCTCAACAACACAATCGGCGATATCGTTGACCCAAGTACAGATATCGGTAAAACGGTTGACGCTGTGCTTAAGTCACTTCTTAAGACAAACGTAAATCTTAAGGACGCTCTTACCGATGTTTGGAAGAATCTTGTTAACGACCCGATTAAGACAGTCGTAAACCTTCTTCCTTTACTTACAGTAGTAATTAACGAGCTTCTTGAGCCTATTCTTTTCTCTGAAATCGGCAATTCGCAAAGAAATAACCAAGAAGGCTTCCTCTATTCTGTTATTGACCTTATTGAGCCACTCAAAAATATGACTGCAGACACCGGCTCATATATCGGTATCAGTCAGCTTGCTTGGGACCTCAACGCTATGCTTCCTCAGCTTATGCATTGGCTCCAGAGAGATGGCAAGTTTGAGGAATTCGGCGGTACTTATTGGAACGGCGGTAATGAGAAAACAGGCTACATTTCAGAATCTTCTGACGACACCTTTGTAACCAAGAACTTCTCAGCCGGCGACATTATCGCAACTCCTGACTACGTACTTAAGTATGACAAGGTTGTAGACAGCTACGGCAAAGCAATCACATACACAAAGAACAGCGACGGCTCTTATACCTATTCTTATAATGGCGTAAGCGGTTCTCTTGCAGATGTACTTGCTAACGTTTCAAGCACTACTAAGTTTAACGTTAAATACACATATGAAGCAGGCGTACCTAAGATTACAGGTATTTACATTGCCGATAAGGCTCTCAAGTATGCTAAGCTCAGCGACCTTGAGGGTATCCTTAAGAAAGCAATCACAGCTTCAAACGGACAGGTTGGCGCAGGTCTTTATGAATTGGTAACAGAAATTGCTGGCCTCTTCACTACTGCAGTTGACACATACGTTAGCACTCCTAAGTACAGAGACCAGGTTAAGGGCCATGATGACGGAGGAAAAGTCATCAACTCAGGTCTTAACAACATTATGGTTGCAATTCCTCAGCTCTTTGACATTATGGAAAACCTTGCAGCTGACAAATACGGCGTACGCAAGGACGCATGGACATATTGCTACAAGGGCAAGATTGTTACGGATTCAAACGGCGCAGTAAGCAACTCTAAGATGACAGAGTTCAAGGATTTTGCCGCTAATCCAAACCCAACAAAGATTTTTGACTGCTTTGTAGGTGTATTCGTAGAGGATTGGCTTGACGCTATTCTCGGTCTTGTAAACAACGTAATCAGCTCTAAGGGCAGTGAATTTGAAAAGAACCTTCCTATTATCACAGGTCTTCTCAATTCAGTAGGCGGTTTCACCGAAACAAGTGCTCTTACAGACCTTCTCAACAGTATCTTCCAGATTACACGTGACAGCAAGTACAGCTTCACATTTGAACCGCAGTCAAGCGGATTTGTAGGTCTTGACAGAGATAACGCTTACTTCCTTATTACTAATGTAAGCAAGCTTGTTGACGTTGTTAAAGCACTTATCAATTCATTCAAGTCAAATAACAACAATAACAACAATAATAACAATAATAACAATAACAATAATTCTTCATCACCTGCCACTACACAGGCAGTTGCAACTCCTAACTCTTCAGTTGATATTTCAGCACATAAGAGCAGCGATATGAAGAACGTTGATAACACAATAGCTAAGCTTGATAAAACATTGTCATCTCTCCTTACGGATTCAAGCGTAAACGGCTATTCAATCAACAAGACAAGTAACATTATTGTCGGCGTAATTTCATTACTTTCAAATTACATTGGTGCAAATGCATCAAACGCAACAATTGATTTACTTAATACCTATTTATATTATCTTAATGGCGAGGATGCACGTACTCCAGATTCAAATGGTAACGTTAATCCTAAGGATATCTACACAAACGAAGGTCTTACAACAGTAGTAGTAAGAACCTATGCTCTCGTCGAAACACTTGTTGCAGGACTTACAGACAAGTATGCATACTCTTATACATATAATAATGGTACTGCCGACGTGACAGCAAAATACAATCTTATCAGTGAAGCAGTCAACGGACTTATTTCTCCTGACTCATTATCTGTAAGAATTAAGGACACAGGCATTAAGAACGCAAGCAAGAAGCTTTCTAAGCTTGACAGTTGGAGTGACGCAGTTAATGACAACGGTACTCTTAACGTAAGCATTAATTGGGGCATCACAGCAGGCAACAGAGATGAATTTATGACAGGTCTTTCAACCTCACTCAGACTTCTCACCTCTATCCTCGGCGTAGTTCTTATTGATACAGGCATTTATGAAAATGCTCTCTACCCTGTTCTTAATACAATAGCTCAAAAGACAGGCATCACAGTTGATACTCCTACTAAGTTTGCAGATAAGAGCAATCCATACCGTGATGAAGTATTCACCGGTATTGTTAATCCAATAGTTTCACTTCTTGACAAGTTCCTTGAAAAGCCTGCAACAACATTGCTCAATCTTGTGTCGGCTATCGGCGTTGTATTAGACGATACAACAACTCCTACACTTGCTTCTGTTGTTTCAAGCGCAGTTAAGGCTATTGCAAACGAGCTCAACGGCGCAGCCAACATTCTTAAGATTAAGAGTGATAAGCTTGGTGCCGCATCACCGTCACTTGCAGCGCTGCTTGAAGGTATCGTTTCTAAGACGTTCGGTGATTTAATCACAGTTAACGACAAGCAAGAGCTTGGACTTAAGGTTAAGGGCTATGCTCTTTCAGGCAACAACATTATTCCTATTATTAATACCCTTCTTGCAAAGACAGGTATTAAACTTAACAACATTAATTGGAACAAGCTTGGCAAGACAACAACTCCTGCTCAAACACTTGTATACGTACTCGATTATGTTGTTGAATTTGTAAAGACAAATCATAACCTTTCCACAATCATCGGTTTGATTATGGGCAACAACAAGGTAAGCTCAGGCGTTAAGAAGCTCATCAAGTATATCGAAACAGGTAAGCTTGACGGTATGGGACTTCTTAAGATTGTAGGCAAGCTTCTCGACTTCACACAGTCACCTACAGAAGTTTATTGGGCTTACAGCAAATACAAGGGAACTTCATTAAAGTTCAAGTACCCTGACGGTATTTCTTCTTACGATGCTGAATCTGCTATCACCCAGCTTGACAGTGCAGTTGACGCAGTTATGGCTCTTCTCACTAACTTTGGCGTAGTTGACGCATCAAATCTTAAGGGTGTTGTAAGCGGTTTGGTATTTACAAACGCTAACCTCACTTCACTTGCTAAGGCACTTTACGGTGCACTTGACAAAAAGACTATTTCACCTTATCTCAATATGGCAGGCATTACTGTTTCACCTAAGGGCGTTGCAGGCTTACTTATGGATAAGAGCTATGGTAAAACTTATTCTTCAGCAGCTAAAACCCTCAAGAAGGTTAAGAGCTGGAAGAAGGTTAAAACAATCAACTGGGGCTTCAAGGATGGCTCCGCAAAGGCTGAGCAGGGCTTCGTACATGCACTCGTTGCAATTCTTCGTCCTCTCAACAGTGTTCTCAACGTATTCCTTAATGAAGGAAAGATTGACCTTAGCAACATCACAATTGCAAAGGCTTCAACATCTCTTGATATTAAGGGAAGCGACGGCAAGGTAGCAAGCAAGATTGCTCTTACCTATGAGCTTAAGAACGGTGTTCTTACTCTTACAGCTAAGGATTCAATGAATGCTGACTCTAAGCTTTCAACAATTAAGCTTGACCTTAACGCACTCAATGTCGGCGTAAACGGCATTAACGGCTATGAAGGTGCAATCATTCCTCTTCTTGATGTTCTTCAGGTAAGCAACAGCAAGATTAAGACATTTGCACAGTATCAGAAGGATTGCAAGAAGGCTAAGGATAACGTACTTCTTGATGTTCTTAATCCTCTTATGAGCTTTGTTGACCAAGTTCTCGACAAGCCATTTGAAACAATTACATCAGTTCTTCCTAACCTTGCATACTTCATTGATAACAACGGTATCGGCCAGCTTCTTGATAATCTCCTTGCTCCGATTACAAACATTGTTAAAACTGCTAAGTCAGCAGGTTTAGACGTTGATAAGATTATTTCAGCGGTTCTTGGCAAGGACCTCGGCAAGTATTTAACAAGCTTGCTTAAGGTTAGAGGCGTTAAGCTTAACATTAAGCTTGCAGACCTCAAGTCTTGCAACATTCAGGACATCGTTGTTCCGCTTATTAACAGCTTACTTAAGAAAACAGGCATCAAGCTTCCTGATTTCAAGTGGTCAACAATCGCTGCTCACGGCAAGGTTGTAACCTCTAAGTCACATGCTAAGAATGCCGAAGGCAAGTTCACTAATAAGGAAGTAATTGCTGACAAGGGCGAGGTTCTCGTTGCAGTTCTCCGCTATGTGGCAGACACTCTTATTAAGAACGCTAAATCAATCAAATCACTTGTTTCTTCAATTGGTGCTATTAAGAAGAACAGTATGCTCAAGTCAATCATCTCAAGTGTATTCACTACAATCAGCATGGCTGAAAAAGATGATATCGTTCGTGCAGTATTCTACTTCTTAACAGGCGAACCTACTAATGCATTCTGGGATTACACCGCATATAAGACAGGCTCATTCGACTTCTCATATCCTAAGGGCGTAGACGTTGACTTCCTTAAGAATCTTCCTCCTATGCTTGACGGCCTTGTTGGCAGTTTAATTAAAGGCGGTCTTAACAACTTAATCAGCGGCCTCCTCTTCAAGGATGACATTGTTAACTCACTTCTCACCGGTCTTTACGGTGCAGTTGAAAAGGTTAAGGTTGGCGACGGCTCACTCGTTTCCCTCCTTGCACAAACAGGTATCGACTTCTCAACAAGCAATGTTGCTAAGCTCCTTACAGACGAAACTTACGGCAAAACTTATGCAGCTAATGCAAGCGTAATCGCTAAGGCTGGTTCTTGGTCAAAGGTTAATACATCAGCTCTTAAGTGGGGCGTTAAGGACAGAGATACATTCTTCCATGCACTCGTTGCAGTTCTTCGTCCTGTATTCGGCGTACTTGATGTACTTCTTAATGACGCATACCTCGGTCTTTTCGATATCGTAAGAATCCCTGGTTCTAACGGTTATACATCATCAATCGTTCCTCTTATGGAAGCATTCTCAATGTATAACGTTAAGACTCAGTATCAGTACAGAGAAGATATGAAGAAAGCTTATGATAATGTTCTTCTTGACATTATCAATCCTATCTGGGATAAGGTTGAGGATATTCTCAATGCTCCTCTCGAAACATTATTTGAAATGCTTCCAAACCTTGCACTCTTCATCGGTAATAACGGACTTTGCCAGATTCTTGACAATCTCCTCACTCCTATCTCTGCACTTATAGACGCTGTCAAGCCTGTAGTTGACCTCAACACTCTCTTACCTGCCCTTCTTAAGGCACTTAAGGTTGACCTTAACTCTCTCCTCGGCAAGATTGGCGTATCAAACTTCAAGCTTGATATCTATGATATTAACGCAACACTTAAGCCGCTCCTCGGCGCTGACGCTATCGTTCCTCTTCTTAATAACATTCTTGGAATGATTAAGATTAAGGGCACACCGCTTGGAATTAAGCTTAACGACATTAATTGGTTACAGCTTGCAAGCCACGGTAAGGTAATTACCGACGCATCACAGGCTGCTACCTACGGCACAAGAATTTACGTTAAGGGTAACTCTTCAGAAACTCTCATCGCAGTTCTCAGCTACTTAATCGAAACTGTAAACGCAGGCGACAACTTCAAGAAGATCAGTTCACTTGTAACCGGTCTTGTTGGCGGCAACGAAACAGTTTCAGGTGTTGTAGACCAGGTACTTCCTGTTCTTAAGGGTGATACCGATACGGTTATTGCTTCACTTGTTGATTTACTTCAGACAATGGCATAAACCTAAATCTGCAAACCGAATAAAAAATAAAAACGGGCAACTCTTCGGAGTTGTCCGTTTTGCTTTATATTAAATATCATTTTTCACGTTTTTATAATAAAATTCTTGTATTACAATATAAAATAAGATATAATAAATACGAATTATATCTTTTACTTGGTGGTGATGTTATGTTTCTCGGCAAAACAGCCCAAGGAAGAGTTGTTAAAACTATTAATTCTGTCGATGAGAACGGTTATGTATATCCTTTAAACTTAGTTCAAATCAAGGGATACAAAAACCGTTACGCTTTTGTTATGGGAGTGACTCACACGGTTTGCAATTTCGACGGACGAATTATAGCGGCACTCGTTCCTAAAGACCCGGAGAACACGGATTTAAAAACTATTTGGATTATGGCGTCAAGAAGTTCACGCTACATTAATCAAGACATTTATCAATACATTGATGTTAAAAACGATTTTCCCGAATATGAACTTGTCTGCTACTACGAATCAAGCGCAGGCGCAGTAGTATACAGGAGTATTAAAGGCAAGCTTCGCTTTTTGCTTATAAAAAATAAGCGCTCAGCGAATTGGGGCTTTCCGAAAGGTCACCTCGAAATGGGTGAAACAAAATACGACGCAGCAAGAAGAGAAGTTCTTGAAGAAACGGGGCTTCACATTAAAATTCATCTCGGCTACGAGGGTATATCGAAATATACGCTTCGCAATAATGTTGACAAAAAAGTTTCTATATTCGTTGCAACGACAGACGATTTAAAAACAACAATGCAAGAGGAGGAAATTGACGATTACAGATGGCTTGCATATGACCAGGCTATGGGCCACCTCTCATTTGAAAATGATAAAAAAATACTGAGGGAAGCCGTTGATTTTCTCATTAAGCAAAAGCTTATTGTAAATAAAAACACTCCCACTGCGCAAGCTATTGACAGAGAAATCGAACTTAAAGAGCAAGAGCGCAAGGAAAGAATAGCCGAGTACAGGCGCCAAAAATGGATTGAACAGCAAAACAAACTCAGGGCTCAACGCTATTATGAAAAACACAAAGAGGAAATTGTGCGCCAAAAAATAATAAAAAAGAGAAAAAGAAATCAGGAAAAAAAGCGACTTCAAAATGCGGCAAACAATAACGTTAATGCTCAAAACAAAAATAACGAGTCGCAATCAAATGCAGATAAAAAGCAAAATACAACAACCGACAAAAAGGAGAACTGATATATGGTACAGGAACTTTGCAGAAACTTACAAGAGTTTTTAACAGCGCACGGAATACCCGATTGGCTTGTTGTGTTTATTATTTCACTCTGCCCTATCTTGGAATGCAGGCTCGGAATGTTTACAGCCATTGTGCTTTTGCAAATGAATCCTTTTGTAGGATTTATTATCAGCTTTTTAGGTAACATTTTACCTATACCGTTCATACTTTTATTAATCAATTGGATTTTCGATTTATTAAAAAAAGTTCCCGGAATAAACAAGTTTGTTTATTGGCTTGAGGACAAAACGCTTAAAAAGCGAGATAAAATTGATAAATACGGAATTTGGGGGCTTTTGATTTTCGTTGCAATACCGCTTCCGGGTACAGGTGGCTGGACAGGTGCACTTCTTGCATCTCTTCTCCATCTTGATAAGAAAAAGAGCTTTTTTGTGATTTCGCTCGGTGTATTTATTGCCGGACTTATTATGACTGTTTTAAGTCTTGTTGTCGGCAACGCAGTTTTCAACTGATATGGATAAGGAATATGAGGTTTTAATTGACCTTTGCCGCCACTATTTAAACGGCGACAAATTTATTTTCGATACAGACGTTAATTATAAAAAATTGTTTTTATATGCAAAGGGGCATAACCTTTTAGGTATATTGCACTGTGCACTTTTAAATGCAAAGAATAAAAGCGATTTACCCGAAAGCTTCTTAAATGCGCTTGAAAATAAATTTTTTGATTTAATTTTCCTTTCAAACGCTCAGATTAATATGCTGGAAGAGGTTAAAACGCTTTTTGCGTCGGCTCAGTGCCCGTATATCACGTTTAAAGGCGCAATACTTAGAGAATACTATCCCGTGCCTGAAAGCCGTGCTATGGGCGATATAGACGTTCTAATCAAGGCTGAGGACAGGGACAAGATTAAAAAATTGCTTATATCTAACGGTTTTGACTGTGTTAAGGAAAACGGGCCGGTTTATAACTATGTTAAAAACGGTGTTCTGTTTGAGGTGCACACAAAGCTTATAAGCTGTTATGATACCGAGCCGTTTTGCAGCGCTTTTGATTATGCAAAATTTGACGGCTTTGACGGAAAATTTGACGACAGCTTTCATTTTGCATATTTGATTGCCCACATGGCGCACCATTTCAAATTCTACGGAGCAGGAATTAAGCTTATTCTTGATTTAGCCGTAATGCTAAAAACTGCAAGTATTGATATTCAAAAGGTGTTTGAATATTTAAGCGCAGTTGAACTTGAAAAATTCGGTAAAACCGTTTTGTCCGTTTGCCACAACTTTTTCGGCGAAGGTTATGACTACGCAATTGATACGAAAAATGTTGAAAAATACCTTTGCGCCTGCGGTGCATTCGGCAATGAGAATGAAAACAAGGGCGTTACCGTTGCAAGGAGAGAGCTTGAAGAAGGGAAAAAATATTCGCCCTTTATGGCGAAACTCAGGCTTCTCTTTCCGCCTTATAAAAAGCTTAAAGAAATTGATTATATCAAATTTATCGACGGAAGACCTTGGCTTATTTTATATGCTTGGATTTATCGAATAATTTACAATTTTAAAAACAGAAAAGAATTTACGTTAAATGCAGTAAATTCACTTGATGATGAAAATACGCAGGCTTTGGCTCAAAAGGAGTTGGAGCTTTTTAAGGAGATTGGTTTATAATGAAATATCTTGCTATAATTTTAGTTGCCGTTTTGGCAATATTGATTGTTGTGTTCATTTCTTGGTTTTTAAATATGAAAGCAAACGGCAAATGTCCGCTTTGCGCCTTGAAAAAAATATTTATCCCGACTAAGCTTACAATTGATATAAGCGAGGACGAAGAATATTCTGAAAATAAGGTTGCTCAAACTCCGCCTATGGGCTGGTCAAGCTGGAATACCTTTAGGAACAATATTGACCAGGATATTATTATGCAAACTGCCCACGCTATGAAAGACAGCGGACTTGCAAATGCAGGATATGAATTTATTAACCTTGACGATTGCTGGCAAAGCTCCCTTCGTGACAGTGACGGAAAGCTTCAGGGCGATCTCGGCACATTCAGCCGTGGTATCCCTAAGCTTATTAAGGATATTAACGCACTCGACTTAAAGGTTGGTCTTTATTCTTCTAACGGTACTCTCACCTGTGAGGACCTCCCTGCCTCTCTCGGCAACGAAAGGCTTGACGCTAAAACAATTGCGTCTTGGGGCTGTGAATTTTTTAAATACGATTTTTGCCATCATAACAGAATCAGCGGTGACTGCCCTGCAATTGAGCATATTGTAATTACCAAGCCAAAAAGCGCTTTTGAAATTGATTTAAGGCCGGAAGACGCAGAGTTTACCGGAAGAGCAAAGATTATCAAAATGTCTGACGTGCCGAGCAAAAAAGCAATCGGATTTATCAGCCACGGCTCAGGCTCTGCAAGCTTTAATTTTGACGCAGACGAAAAGGGTGAATACGTATTAACCTTTGTTTTTCACAAGTCAATGGCTAAAAAGAAGCAGTATATGCAAATTCATATTAACGGCAAAATGTATGAAATTTTCTTCCCTGAAACTAAGGGCTTCAGTCCTTTAGGCAGGCAACAAATTATTGTTGAGCTTAAAGAGGGCACCAACAATATGACAATCAAAAACCCTGTAGCAACTGCGATTGACTCGTCATATATTCAGTATAAGCGTATGGGTGACGCTCTTAAGGAAGCAAGCTCAATGTGGGCCAAGGTTACACATTCAGAAGAAAAGCCAATCACATATTCCATTTGCGAATGGGGCATGGCTCGCCCTTATCTTTGGGGTGCTAAAGCAGGCTCAATGTGGCGCACAACGCCCGATATAGCTCCAAATTGGAGAAGCATAACTATGATATATAACCGCACCTTGAAGCTTTATAAGCACTCAGGACCGGGCCATTGGAACGACCCTGATATGCTTGAGGTCGGCAACGGAAAGCTTGACGATAACGAAAACAGAGCGCATTTCTCGCTTTGGTGTATGCTTGCCGCTCCGCTTATGCTTGGCAACGATATCAGAAGCTTTGTATCAAACGGTATGCCCGATAAGGATAATGAAACGCTTAAAATTGTTACTAACAAACATATGATTGCAGTTGACCAGGATTCACTCGGCAAGAGTGCTAAGAGAATCAAAAAGGAAAGCGGTATTGATATTATTGCCCGTCCGCTTTCAAACGGCGATGTTGCGCTTTGTTTATTCAATACTGCTTCTTCCACAAAAAGCGTCAATTTCAAGCTTGATGACCTTACTAAAGACCCATACTTAGGTATTGAGGAATCTCCGTCGGGTTATGAACTTCACGATTTGTGGACAGATGAACGCTCAACAGGAACTACCATTAATGCAACAATTCCTAAACATTCGACTGTAGTATACAGAGTTAAGCCGACAATATAACAATATAAACATAAATATAAGATAAAAAATAAGGATTAGATATGCGTAAATTAATACGAATATCTAATCCTTTTATTATTGTATTTACTTATTTAATAAGTGATACACCTGTCATTTCAGCAGGCTTGTCAAGTCCGAGCATTTGAAGCATTGTAGGAGCGATGTCGCAAAGCTTGCCGCCGTCACGAAGTTCAACGCCCTCGCCGCAGTTTACTGCAACAAACGGAACAGGGTTAGTTGTGTGAGCTGTGAACGGCTCGCCGTTTTCGTCAAGCATCTTATCAGCATTGCCGTGGTCGGCAGTGATAAAGAGATTACCGTTCATTTCTATAACAGCCTTTGCAAGTGAGCCAACACAAGCGTCAACAGTTTCAACAGCCTTGATTGCCGCAGGGATAATACCTGTATGGCCAACCATATCGCAGTTAGCAAAGTTTACGATAATAGCGTCATATTTGCCGCTTCTTACTGCCGCATTAAGCTTTTCCGATACCTCAGGAGCGCTCATTTCAGGCATAAGGTCAAATGTGGAAATCTTAGGAGAAGCAACAAGGATTCTGTCCTCACCCTCATACTGCTTTTCCTCGCCGCCGTTGAAGAAGAAAGTTACGTGAGCATACTTTTGAGTTTCTGCAATACGAAGCTGAGTCATACCGTGCTTTGAAATATATTCACCAAAGGTATTAACAAGAGTTTCAGGGCCGAATGCAACCTCGACGTTTGGCATCTCGGCATCATACTGAGTCATACATACATAGTAAAGCTTGAAAAAGCCGTTCTTTCTCTCAAAGCCGTCAAAATCAGGGTCAACAAATGTACGTGTAATCTCTCTTGCACGGTCAGGGCGGAAGTTAAAGAAGATAACGCTGTCGTCAGCCTTAACTCTGCCCTCGCTGCCGCCGATAACGGTAGGAAGCACAAATTCATCTGTAAGGTGCTTGCCGTCCTCGTCAACAGTTTCATAAGAAGCCTTAACCGCCTCAACTGCATTGTCAGCCTGAATGCCCTCGCCATAAACGATAGCGGCATAAGCCTTTTCAACTCTGTCCCAAATATTGTCACGGTCCATAGCGTAAAATCTGCCCATTACGGAAGCGATTTTACCTACGCCTATTTCCTTCATTTTATCCTCAAGTTCATTGAGATATTCAACAGCAGATGAAGGTGGGACGTCACGGCCGTCAAGAAGAGCGTGAACGTAAACATTCTCTACACCGTTATTTTTAGCCATTTGAAGAAGATGATAAAGATGCTCCGAATGAGAATGAACACCACCTGGTGAAACAAGACCGATAAGGTGAAGAGCCTTGCCCTTAGCATTATCCATAGCGCCCTTAAGAGCAGGATTTTTTTCAGCATCGCCGTCCTCAAATGCCTTTGTAATTCTTGTGAGCGGCTGATATACAACTCTGCCGGCACCGATATTTGTGTGGCCTACTTCAGAGTTGCCCATCTGACCGTCAGGAAGACCTACATCAAGTCCGCTTGCTCCGATATAAGTCATTGGATATTCAGCCATAAGCTTATCAAGGTTAGGCTTTTTTGCCATAGCGATTGCATTGCCGTAATCGCTGTCATTCTTGCCGTAACCGTCCATTATACATAATACAACAGGTTTTTTCATTAGTATTCCTCCATATTGTTTTTCACAAAAAGTGGGTATGCCGAAACACACCCACCCAAAATTTGTTTAATTATTTGCTTGCAGCCTTAACGATAATTGAGAAGTCCTCAGCCTTAAGTGAAGCGCCGCCGATAAGTCCGCCGTCAACGTTTACTTTTGAAGTAAGCTCATCAGCATTCTTAGCGTTCATTGAGCCGCCGTACTGAATTGTTACTGTTTCTGCAACATCAGCACCGTAAGCCTCTGCAATAGCTGCACGAACATATCCGTTACCCTCGTCAGCCTGGTCAGCAGTAGCAGTCTTGCCTGTACCGATTGCCCAGATTGGCTCGTAAGCGATTACAACATTTTTAAGCTGGTCAGCTGTTACATTTGTAAGTGCCATCTTTGTTTGATACTTAAGAAGTGTTTCTGTATAACCAAGCTCTCTCTGCTCAAGAGTTTCACCAACGCAGATGATTGGCTTCAAGCCTTTTTCAAGAGCCTTAAGAGTTCTGAGATTTACTGTTTGGTCTGTTTCGCCGAAGTATGTTCTTCTCTCGCTGTGACCGATTACAACGTATTCAACGCCAAGCTCAACGAGCATATCAGCTGAAACCTCGCCTGTGAAAGCACCGCTGTCCTTAAAGTGAACATTCTCTGCACCGATTTTAATATTAGAGCCTTTAGCAGCTTCAACTGCGGCAGGAACATCTACGAAAGGAACGCAAAGAACAACCTCGCAATCAGCATCGGCAACAAGCGGCTTCGTCTCATTGATGAGAGCAGTTGTCTGTGCAGGAGTATTGTTCATTTTCCAGTTACCGGCAATAATTGCCTTACGAAGAGTCTTATTCATAATAGTTACCTCTTTAAAATATTTTTGGTATAAGGCGACCAATGGTCGCCCCTACGATTATTGATAAATTATTTGTCTTGGAGTGCGCAGATACCCGGAAGGTCTTTACCCTCAAGGAATTCAAGTGATGCGCCGCCGCCGGTTGAAATGTGGCTCATCTTATCTGCAAAGCCAAGCTTTGTTACAGCTGCAACCGAGTCACCGCCGCCGATGATTGAAATAGCGCCTGAATCAGCAACTGCCTTAGCAACGCTGATTGTGCCTGCTGCAAAGTTATCCCATTCTGAAACGCCCATAGGACCGTTCCAAATTACTGTGCCTGCGCCCTTAATAGCGTCTGCAAAAACTTCCTGAGTCTTAGGGCCGATATCAAGACCCATCCAACCGTCAGGAATATCGTCACTGCTTACTACCTTAGCCTCAGTATGCTCGTCATATTCCTTACCAACCTTGTTATCAACAGGAATAAGGAACTTAACACCTTTACCCTCAGCCTTCTTCATCATTTCGCCTGCTTTTTCAACCCAGTCAGCCTCAAGAAGAGAAGTACCGATGTTATGGCCGAGATACTTCATAAAGGTATAAGCCATACCGCCGCCGATAATGATTGTGTCACACTTATCAATAAGGTTTTCAATTACACCGATTTTGTCTGAAACCTTAGCACCGCCGAGAATTGCAACAAGAGGTCTCTTTGGATTAGCGAGAGCTCCGCCCATAAACTTAATTTCCTTTTGGATAAGGTAACCGCAAACAGCAGGTAAATAAGCAGCAACACCTGTTGTTGAACAATGCGCTCTATGAGCAGTACCGAATGCGTCGTTTACGAAAATATCAGCAAGAGAAGCAAGTTCCTTAGAGAAATTCTCCTCGTTCTTTGTTTCTTCTGCTCTGTATCTAACGTTTTCAAGGAGCATAACCTCGCCGTCCTTAAGCTCTGCTGCCATAGCCTTGGCATTAGGGCCTACAACCTCAGCATCTTCGGCAAGCTTAACCTCAACACCGAGATACTCCGAAAGTCTTTTTGCAACGGGAGCAAGGCTGAATTCAGGCTTATATTCTCCCTTAGGTCTGCCGAGGTGTGAGCAAAGTATAACCTTTGCACCGTGCTCCATCAAATACTTGATAGTAGGAAGAGCGGCAACAATTCTCTTGTCATTAGTGATTTCGCCGTCTTTAAGCGGAACGTTAAAGTCGCAACGAGCAAGAACTTTTTTGCCTTTTACATCAATGTCTTCAATAGTTTTTTTGTTTAATGCGTCCATTGTTTTTACCTCTCATATATTAATTATGATTATAAATATTTTTAACCGATAATAATTATATATTATTTTGACTTATAATGCAAGATTTTATTACCATTTTGGCAATATACACAAGATTGTTTATTTTTTAACAATGTTTATGGACAAAATTGCGAAAAAACAGAAAAAACCTCCCTTTTAAAGCAGGCAAAAAGGTTTATTTAATTCGGGGAAAAGGAGGAACAGCGGTATAAGTGCCGTGGCGATTTTTAAAAATGATATAAAAAAATCGCCACAAGCGATATATAGCTTGTGACGACGTGGTGGAAGAGGGTGGATTTTATCGCAGGCGCTTCGCACCTTTGGACTAATGTCGAAACAGTCCACCGGACTGTTTCTCTGTCGCTCCTTGCCTCGCAGGCTTCGGCGTTCGCTCCCATTAGTGGTCCGAATCCACTTTGTTTATATAAAAATAAAAACCAATCACAAAAGTGATTGGTTTTTATTTGGTGGAAGAGGGTGGATTCGAACCACCGAAGCTGAATAGCGACAGATTTACAGTCTGTTCCCTTTGGCCGCTCGGGAACTCTTCCATATTGGAGCTGGTGAACGGACTCGAACCCCTGACCTGCTGATTACAAATCAGCTGCTCTACCAACTGAGCTACACCAGCGTATCTCCAACGCCTAATTACTATATCATAAGTCAGAACAATAGTCAAGACCTTTTTTGCTTTTTTTGAAAAAAATTATTTGCCCCAATCTGCTATAACTTTCTTAATCATTTCAGGGTCTTTGGTCGTAATATTATCAGGCTTAATGACAAGCATTTTTTTTGCGTTACGCTCGGTATCAACAGTCCAAACAGAAAGTTTATATCCCTTTTTATGAAGAAGATTTGAAAGCTGAGAACCGGCAAATTTATAGTTACAGTTAATACCGATTGCGCCCGTATCTTCCAAAAGCTTAATAATTTTTTGCCTATAATCATCCGAAAAGGCCTTGAATTTTGACGGCTTATAATTAAGATAATAATCCATATTTGCGCAATTAGAATCCTTAACCGCCTTTACGTTAATAACCTCAATTCCGGTCAAGAACGAACGGTCAAGCAAATTATAATCAACCAAAAGCGCATGAAGAGAATTAAGAACACGGGTTTCCTTGATATCAAAATTAATCTGCATATCGGGTGTGTCCTTAATAAGCGCAAGGGCATCCTCAAGCGGTGCGCCGTCATTATTTGTTACAACTATATCGTGGCTCATAACAAGCGTTTTATCGGGGCGCTGGCGAATATCAAGTTCAATAATCTCAACATTATTCTTAATAGCCGCTTTGACTGCTTCTAAAGTATTCATTTCGGTATCATAAGCGCCCGCGTGCGCAGTAATAGTAAAATCATCCATAAAAGAAAGCTTCCTTTCGTCATAAGACTTGGTGACGGCATAATCAGCAACACCGACTATCATTGCAACACTTGTAAGAAGAGCAAAAACCTGATAGGAAAAATGCCTTGCCCAAGTGGGTGTCATATTTCGTTTTAAAAATCTTTTAAACTTCTTCCATTTAGAGATTTTTTTAGCCATATGATTACCTGCTTAAAATTGATATAAAACATTATGGGCGGAAAAGCAAAAATGCCGAAATCCGCCCGTAAAGTTAATAGATTTAATTATCTGATTGAGCCTGAGTAGTTAGGCGCTTCCTTAGTGATAGAAATATCATGAGGGTGAGATTCAATAAGACCTGCGCTTGTAATCTTGATAAACTTAGCGTTATTTCTAAGCTCCTCAATAGTATGACAACCGCAATAACCCATACCAGAACGAAGGCCGCCCATCATCTGATAAATCGTATCGCCCAAAGCTCCCTTATAAGGCACACGACCCTCAACACCTTCAGGAACAAATTTCTTTGAACCCTTTTGGAAATATCTGTCTGCACTGCCGTGGTTCATAGCACCAAGTGAGCCCATACCACGATAAACCTTAAACTGCCTGCCCTGATAAATTTCTGTTTCGCCCGGTGATTCCTCACATCCGGCAACAAGTGAGCCCATCATTACGCAAGAGCCGCCTGCTGCAATAGCCTTAACGATTTCACCGCTGTACTTAATACCACCGTCTGCAATAACAGGAACGCCGTACTTATCTGCACGCTCGGCAGAATCGTAAATAGCGGTAATTTGCGGAACACCGATACCTGCAACAACACGAGTAGTACAGATTGAACCGGGGCCGATACCGACCTTAACTGCATCTGCACCTGCTTTAATAAGTGCTTCTGTTGCATCTGCGGTAGCAACATTACCTGCAATAAGAGAAATTTGTGGAAAAGCATTCTTAACTATTTCAACACTCTTCATAATATTGTGGCTGTGACCGTGAGCAGAGTCAAGAACAAATGCATCAACACCTGCATCGGCAAGAGCCTTTGCACGGACGAGAACATCATCTGTTACACCTAAAGCGGCTGCGCAAAGAAGCCTGCCGTCCTTATCCCTTGCAGTGTTTGGATACTTAACACTTTTTTCAATATCTTTAATTGTAACAAGACCCGAAAGCTTGCCGTTTTCATCAATAAGAGGAAGCTTTTCAACCTTTGAGCCCATAAGAACTTTTTTAGCCTCTTCAAGAGTAGTACCCTTTGGTGCTGTAACAAGTTGTGACTTCGGGGTCATAACTTCGGAAATTTTAACGTTAAAATCTGTCATAAAGCGCATATCACGGTTAGTGAGAATGCCTACAAGAGTGCCATCTTCTTCACAGATAGGCACACCGCTGATACGATACTTATTCATAAGCTCCTCAGCATCGCTTGCAAGATGGTTTGGTGAAAGGAAGAAAGGATTGGTAATAACACCGTTTTCGCTTCTTTTTACCTTATCAACCTCGTCAGCCTGCTCCTCGATAGTCATATTCTTATGAATAACGCCGATGCCGCCCTCTCTCGCAATGGCAATTGCCATTCTTGATTCCGTAACGGTATCCATTGCAGCAGTCATAACAGGAATATTAAGTGTAATATCCTTTGTAAGCTTGGTTTTGAGGTCTACCTTGTCGGGTGTTACGTCACTCTCAGCCGGAATGAGTAGCACGTCATCAAAGGTCAAGCCCTCTTTTACAAATTTTGCGCCGTATTCGCTCATTAAAATTCCCTCCGTTTACAAGTATTAAATTATATTCTTAAATATATAAAAATATTTTTACTATAATATCACTTTTTTATAATATGTTCAAGTATTCAAATTGCACAAATTATAAAAAAATGATAATGCCTTATTTGTCACTTGCTCGCTCTTACAATTGCCCTTGCCGTTTGCTCAACCGTATTTTGACCGCAATTGATTACCGCCTGTGCCCATTTATTATAAAGCGGGAGCCTCTCGTTATACATATCCTCAAGCGTTTCGCCGTTTTGAAAAACTATGCCACGAGTTTCAAGATTGCTTATTCTTTTGCACATATCCTCATAACTTAAATGAAGATAAATAATTTTGCCGAGGCTTTTTAAATGCTCCATCGCCTTATCGGAATAAACAACCGAGCCGCCCGTCGCAATAACGGTGCCCTTAATATCCAAGGACAAAATAGCCCTTTCCTCAACCTTTGCAAAATATTCAACACCGTTTTTATCTATAATTTCCTGCAGACTTTTCCCCTCAAGATTTTGAATAAGCAAATCGGTGTCATAAAAATTTTTAAGTAACATTTTTGCCGAAACAACACCGCAGGTTGATTTTCCGCTGCCGGGCATTCCGATAAGTATAATATTTGAATTCATTTAGCTTTTACTCCTACTTTTTTACAATAATCTGCCAACGGGCAAGAAGAACAAAGCGGCTTTCTTGCCGAGCAGGTATCACGACCGAAAAGAACTATTCTGTGGCAAAAATCAGAGCCTTCATCACTTGGAACAAGCTTTTTCAGTTCAAATTCTATCTTCTTTGGGTCCTTTGTATCAACAAGCCCCAAACGATTTGAAATTCTAATCATATGAGTGTCAACAACAATGCTTTCCTTGCCGTAGACATCGCCTACTATCAAATTAGCTGTCTTTCTGCCGACACCGGGAAGTTTGATTAAATCATCAATATTATCGGGCACTCTGCCGTCAAAATCATCTCGTATCATTTTTGCCATACCGATAATTGACGTTGCCTTATTTTTATAAAAACCGCAGGACTTAATATAATTTTCAATGTCATTAACATCGGCATTTGCATAATCGTCAAGCGTTTTATACCTTTCAAAAAGCGACGGCGTTACAAGATTAACCCTTGCGTCCGTACACTGAGCTGACAGCCTGACAGCCACCAAAAGCTCAAACGCATTTGACGAATTAAGAGAGCAAATTGCGTTTGGATATTCTTTTTTTAGTAGTTCTATAACGTTTAATACTCTCTGCTTTTTCGTCATTTTTTATTTTTTACCTTATCCCAATAAGATTTGAACGCCTGTTCATTTTTATTAGAGCCAAATTCGTAATATTTTTTATTTTTAATCTTATCCGGCAAATATTGCTGATAAGTCCAATGATTCGGATAATCATGGGGATAGATATAAAACTGCCCCTTAACTTCTGCGTCCTCACCGTCATAATGCTTGTTTTGAAGTTGACGTGGAATAGGACCGTAATTACCGTTTTTAACGTCAGCCATCGCATTATTTATAGCCGCATAGCCCGAATTACTCTTAGGCGCTGTCGCAACAAGAATAACAGCATCGGCAAGCGGTATACGAGCCTCAGGCATACCGACTGCCATTGCAATATCAACCGCCGATTTAACTATCGGGATAATCTGCGGATAAGCAAGTCCGACATCCTCGCAGGCACAAACCATAAGGCGTCTGCAAGCCGACGGCAAATCCCCGGCTTCAAGAAGCCTTGCAAGATAGTGAAGCGCAGCGTCGGGGTCTGAACCACGCATACTCTTTTGATAAGCGGAAACTATATCGTAATGCTCGTCGCCCTCTTTATCATAACGAACTGCACTTTTTTGAACAAGCTGCTTTGCAAGGTCAAGTTCAATATGCTTTTTACCGTCAACGGTAGGTGTTGCAAAAAAGCAATTTTCAACGCTGTTGAGCGACTTTCTCACATCACCGCCGCAACCGACTGAAATGCGCTTTAACACTTCTTCGTCAATGTCAAGTTCAACCTGATATTCTTCGCTTAAAATATTAAATCCACGTTTTACGGCAGGGATAATATCCTCGCTTTCAACCGCCTTAAATTCAAACACGGTTGAACGGGAAAGAATAGCGGGATAAATGTAAAAATACGGATTTTCCGTAGTAGACGCAATAAGCGTTATCTTTCCGTTTTCGATAAATTCAAGAAGCGATTGCTGCTGCCTTTTATTAAAATACTGAATTTCATCAAGATAAAGCAAAATTCCGTTAGGCGCAGAAAAAGTGTCAAGTTCGCTGACAATATCCTTGATATCCTGAGTCGAAGCGGTAGTACCGTTTAATCTGCGCAGGCTTCTGTTTGTTTTACTTGCGATAATAGAAGCAACCGTGGTTTTACCTACTCCGCTCGGCCCGTAAAATATTAAATTTGGAATATCGCCCGAATCAATAAGGCTTCTGAGTGCCTTACCCTTTTCAAGCAAGTGCCTTTGACCGACAACATCGTCAAGCTCAGTAGGACGGATACGGTCTGCAAGAGGTTTATTCATATCTACTCCAAAAAATCATTTATTAATGTGTTTATTATAATTAATTCACTCTTTATTTTCAATACTTTCCGCCTTAGAAAATGCACAGCCGCAAAAATTTTGGCGATAAAGATTATATTCCTTGGAAAGCACAATTGAGCGCTTGTAGCCCTCTTTTTTCTTAAAATCTGATGGCAGCCATTTAATGCCGTATTTTTTTTCAAGTTCAAAGCCTATCTCATTAATCTTTTGCGAATTTTTAAGCGGGCTGATTGAAAGAGTGGTGCAAAAAAAGTCAAAAGCGTTATTCTTTGCAAGGGCCGCCGTTCTTTCAAGCCTTAAGCGGTAGCACCTAAAGCAACGCTCACCGCCCTCCTTGCAAGCTTCATATCCTTTTGCAATATTCAAAAATTCATCATAATCATAATCGCAGTCAATAAAAGATACGGGATATTTTGTTTTCATCTCGTCAATAAGCCTAAGCTGTTCGCTTTTGCGCTTTTCATATTCCGATTTTGGAGAAATATTCGGATTATAGTATAAAACAGTTATTTTAAAATACTGCGACAAATATTCAATAGTATAGCTTGAACAAGGAGCGCAACAGCTATGTAGCAAAAGAGAGGGCACTCGGTCCTCTCTTACATTTTGCTCTATTATTTTGTCTAATTCTTTTTGATAATTAATCTTATTCATTAGCTTAAATAATTTTTAGGGTTTACACGTGAACCGTTAAGTCGAACCTCAAAATGACTGTGAGGACCTGTTGAATTGCCTGTTGAGCCGCTCTTTGCAATAGCTTCGCCTTTTTTAACCGTTTGACCGGGAGATACAAGTATTCTTGAATTATGAGCATAAAGGGTAACAACACTTCTGCCCTGAGCGTCCGTTCCGTGATAAATCATAACATAGTAGCCGTAGCTGTAATTAAGCCTTTTAACGGTGATAACAATACCCTTTTGCGCCGCAACAACCTTTGAACCTGTTGAACAAGGAAAATCAATACCGCCGTGATACTTGCCCGATGAATAATTCGGAAAGCCTGCCGATACACCGTGATGACCGGGAACGGGATACGTCATATTCAAAACGGCGTTGCTTTTTGAATAAACATCACTGCCTTTTTGGTCAATCTTGTCAATTTTAGATGAATTTTTGCCTGCAACAGCAGTTGTTGCCTCTTCCGGCGGCTTAACGCCTGAAATGACAGCCTGAATTTCATTTTCAACCTGTTCAATTAAAGTGCTGTCCTCATTTCTAAACTCGGTATACTGCTTATTCTGCGCCGTAAGTTCAGCCAAAAGTTTATCACTTTCAGCCCTGTCAGTTGCAAGAGAAGCCTTTTTATTTGCTATTGAATTACTGTTTTTTTCAATACTTTTTTGCTTTGATGAAAGTTGTTTTTTCTGAGAATCAAGCTCAGACTTTTTCTTATCATATGCCGCTTTTTTATCTGCAAGGCCGTTCTTTTTATTGGTAACCTCCGCCATTTTGGAGTTCACCTCTTTAAGCAAGGCAGAATCGCTTTTTGAAACGGTTTTAATCATTTCATATCTTGTCAAAAAGCTCGAAATATCCTTACAAGTCAAAAGTGCAGTGAAAATATTGCAGCTTCCGCTCATATACATAGCCTTAAGCCTAAAGCAATACGCATTATAAACCGTTTGAAATTCGCTGTAAAGCGCATCATATTCAGCCTGTGCCTTGTCAACTTCCGCCTGAAGAGCATCAACTTGCTTTTGATTTGATTTAATCTTCTTTTCAAGTGCATTTTTTTCTTCCTGAATTTTTTGATTTTTGTTTTCAAGAAGAGTAAGCTGCTCATTTATGTAGCCTATTTTTTGGTCAAGGGTGTCAATATACTCCTCTGTAACCTTAGAACTTTTTTCAAGTTCCTTAAGCTTAGCATCTGTTTTTTTAAGATTTTTTTCAAGCTCTGCCTGCTGCTCTTTAAGCTTCTTTTCAGCCTCCTTGGCACTCATTGTTGTGCCGCTTGTGGAGGTTGAATTTTCATTATGAGCCGCCGTTGTCTGCGCCTGCGCTTGCACAGCCTGTGTAGTTGCCTGTGCAGCAAATGCCGTTGTGCCTGACATATTGCAAACAAGCATTACACCTGCCAAAGCTAATGATAATATTTTTTTATTCACGTTTCACATTCCCTTAAAATAAATATATATCTATTATATACCATTATCACGGTAAATAAAAGGTTGGATTTACACAATCATTATAATTTGCGCTCGGTGTTCTTACCTCAAAGTGGCAATGCGGACCTGTTGAATTGCCCGTCGAGCCACTCCAAGCTATTTGCTGTCCCTTTTTAACCTTTTGCCCTGCGCTTACAAGCCTTGAATTATTATGAGCATACAAAGTGTAAACATAATTTCCGGCAGAATCGGTTTTATCATGCATAATTACGATATATCTGCCGTAGCTTCTGTATGTTCCGTCGGAATTGGTCAAGTCTTTTGAAATAATAACAATTCCCGATTCAGCCGCAACAACTTTTGAATCTGCCGCACAGGAGAAGTCAACCCCCGTATGCCCTGCATAGCCGTGATAACCGCACGTAATTCTTGTTTGGCTCGGAACAGGATATGTCATCCTAAGCCTGCCGCTGTTATCTTCTTCTGTGGTTGTCGTATGCTTCGTAGTAGAAGTTTCACCGTCGTTACTGCCCTCGTCCTTTTTGGTTACGGTCGGCTTTGTGGTTGTTGTCTTTTTCTTTTCAGCCTCAAGTTTCTTTTTATAAGCTTCTGCCGCCTTTGCAATCTCTGCATTAACTGCGTTAAGCTCCGCCTGGTCCTGATTTCTGTATTCGCTGAAAGTCTGCTTTTGCTCGTCAAGCTGTTTCAAAAGCTTGTCCGACTCACTTTTTTGACTTTGATAAGCGTCCTGCTTTTGGGAATAATCCTGCTGCTGAGTTTCAAGAGTTGAAATAGAAGTCGTTAAATTCTGCTGTGTTGTTTTAAGCACAACTTGGTCATTTTGAAGCGTAGCTTGCTTATCCTGCATTTCGAGTTTCGTTTTTGAAAGCTCACTTGCCTGCGACTGAACAGACTGCAAAAGCTCCTTATCACACTTTGACACACGTTTAATCATTTCATATCTTGTAAGAAGAGTTGAAATATCGGGTGAGGTGAGAAGCATTGCTATTGTGCTTGTTTCGCCGCTGACATAAATTGCACGGATACGCTGATAATAAAGTGTTAAACTTTGGCTGAACGTTTGCTCAAGCTGTGCATTTTTTACCTCTAAATTTGCAACATCCGTTGTAAGTTCGGCAATCTGCGCCTCGTTATCCTTATACTGCTGCTGCAAATCATTAATTTTTTTCTTTGAGGAATCAATCTTATTTTCAGAATATTCAAGCTGTTTTTTCAAATAAGAAATTTTTTCATCAAGCGCATTAATATATTCCTCGGTTTCCTTTGATTCCTTACCGAGAGAAGAAAGCTTTGAATCAAGTTCCTTGATTTTTTGCTCGATTGCCGCCTGCTTTTCCTCTGCCGTCATACCGGCATATTCATCGGATTGAGAATTGCCTGTTGCAAGCGCAACAATATGAGCGGGGCAAGCCGTAAAAAAGGCAGTAGCCAACAAAACAGCTAAAATTTTAGTTAAAAAACTCTTCTGTTTCATTGGCTACACCCCTTAGTATAAAAAATATTAAAATTATAAATAATTATTAGGATTAACTCTGCTACCGTTTACACGAACTTCAAAATGGCAGTGCGGACCTGTTGAATTACCTGTTGAACCGCTGTGAGCAATAACCTGACCTCTTGACACCTTTTGTCCTACACTTACTTCAATGCTTGAATTATGAGCATAAAGCGTTGAAAGTCCGTTGCCGTGGTCAATAATTATGTATCTGCCGTAGCTGTAATTAAGATATTTAACAAGAATAACTTTACCCGAAGCCGCAGCATATACGTTTGAGCCTGTCCTTACCGGGAAGTCAATACCGCCGTGGTATCCGCCCGATGAATAGTTAGGATAACCTGCCGATATACTTCTCGAATCCGTCGGATAACCAAGCTCGCCCGAGCCGTTACCCGTTGAGCCTGAAATTGAGCCGCTTCCCCTTGAAGCGGAAGCAATTGCCGCACGAATTTCGCTTTCAACCTGCTCAAGCTGTGCCTGATTGGTTTCAATAAGCTCCTTATACTCGCTCGACTGGCTTGAAAGGCTTTTCATAACCTCGTTACACTCTGCAACCTCGGCATCAAGTTCGCTTTTTGATGAATCAATTTCATCAATACTTGACTGAAGTTCCTTCTTGTTAGATTCAAGCTGCTGCTTATCGTTAGTTAATTCGTTTCGTTTTTCTTCAAGCTTTTTCTTTTCTTTCTCGATTTCCTGCATCTTTGTCATAAGCTCGTCGAGAATTGCGCTGTCTTGCTGAGATACCGACTTAACCATTTGCGCACGTGTAAGCATTGAGCTTACATCCTTGCAAGTTAAAAGCACCTCAAGGGTAGATGCAGAGCCTGATATATACATTGCACGAAGCCTTTGGCAATAAACCTGATAGGTCTGGTCAAATTCAGCCTGCTTTTGGTCAATTTTCGCCTGAGCGTCTGCAATATCCTGTTCTGTTTGCGTGATTTTTACCTGAATTGCATCAATTTCCGCTTGCAATGCGGCTTTATCATCTTCAAGAGAATCAATCTTGTCTTGCATCAAGTTTATTTTTGACCTGAGCGTTGCAAGATATTCCTCATTTTTTTGCTTTTGGGCAGAAAGCTTATTCAGCTTGCTTTGAGCGCTGTCTATCTGCTGTTGAATTTTTTGCTTTTCACTTCTAAGCTGTGATGTTGACTTAGCCTGAGCCGAAAAAGCACTGCCAAAGCTTGATATAAAAAATGCAAAGCTTAAAATCAATGACAATATTCGTTTCATACTAAATGCCACTTATTTCACTGCCTTCCTTATTTAAATATTTACTCATTGTAATAATTGAGCCTCCGACACCGGTCAACACGCCGATAGCAACAAATATTCCGAGCATCGGAAGTGCATAATCGGTAAATTTAAGGAAGCCTAAGCCGTTAAACGAACTGAGGATATCAGAAAATTCTTTAACCGCAAGTTCGTAAAGTCCCCACACAAAGCCTAAACTGATAACGCCCGATGTGATACCGAGGATTATACCTTCAACCACAAACGGCAAACGGACAAACGAATTAGTTGCCCCGACTGATTTCATAATGCTTATCTCTAAACGGCGGCTGTAAACCGTAAGTTTAATTGTGTTTGAAATAATGAAAACAGAAATAACAAACAATACTGCGATAATAACAAAGGAAATAACCGTAATTCCCTGCCTTAACGCAACAAGCTTTTTAGCAAGATTTTTGTTTTCTCTGATAGTATCAACGTGCTGTATTTTTTTAAGCTTATTAACCGTTTCGTCAAATTTGTCAAGATTTTCAACCGTTACCTTATAGGCATTCGGAAGCGGAATATCGGAGCTTATCTGAGTAAAGAATTCTGCTTGAGCTTTCTCCATGGTGTTGAGCTGTTCCTGCCAAGCGCTTTCCTTTGAAATAAATTCAACGCTTTTAATGTTCCCGCAAGCAGTAATCTCGTTTTGCATATTTGTAATATCATCGGGTGTTGCGTCATCCGTGATATAAACCATAATTACATTTTCCTCTTCAATTTTGCCGAGAAGAGAATCAATATTAAGGAATATCATTGAAGCAGAGCCAATAAGAACAAGGCAACTCATAAGAACGCAAATTGATGCGATAGACATCATTCTGTTTGTCCAAGTATTCCTAAAGCCCTCTTTAATTAAATATTTTAAACTTGCACCTGTCATTACTGCTCACCTCCCTGTTCTTCCTCTGCGTTCTCGTCACTTACAACGCTTTCGAGGTTATCAAAAATATCCTCTTCGTTTTCGTCCTTAGGCAAAACGTCAACATTATCAATCTCAACGTCCTCGTCAAAAAAGAACATATCGGTGTCCGCTTTAGGGTTTTCGCCTGTAAACTGAGCATGGGTAGGGTCGGGAGTATCGGATACAACCTCGCCGTTTTTAATAACAATAACACGTCTTTGGAACGAACGCACCAAATCGTGCTCGTGAGTAACCATAATAACAGTTGTGCCGGCATTGTTAATCTTAGTCAAAAGACCTACAATCTCGTGGCTCATTTCAGGGTCAACGTTACCCGTAGGCTCGTCCGCAATAATAACCTTAGGATTATTAACAAGCGCCCTTGCAAGAGAAACTCTCTGTTGCTCACCGCCCGAAAGCTCATTAGGCATCGAACGTGCCTTTTGAGAAAGACCTACAAGCTGAAGAATATATGGCACTCTCTTACGGATTTCCTTTTCCTTAGCGCCGATAACACGCATTGCAAACGCAACATTGTCATAAACCGACATTTTAGGAATAAGGCGGAAGTCCTGGAACACTATGCCCATTTCTCTTCTGTAATAAGGAACCTGCTTTTTCTTAAGAGTGGCAGATGAATATTCGTTAAAAATAATTTCACCCTCAGTTGGCTTTTCCTCATGCATAATGAGTTTTAAAAATGTACTTTTACCTGCACCCGAAGAGCCTACAACGAAAACAAACTCTCCGTCCTCAATTTTGATATTAACATTTGAAAGGGCGTGGGTACCGTTGCTGTCGTAAACCTTTGATACATTTCTGAATTCTATCACGATTTTTTCCCCTTGTATTTCATTATAAATTTACGCCTTAGCGCACTTATTCATTATTATTAATAATATAATATATCAACTTATAAGATAAATCAAGATTTTTTTGTTACTCTTTTGTAAACATCAGGTTACAATTATTAAAAAATCCGCCAAAACAGGCAATTTTGACGGATAAAAAAATATCAAATTTTTTCGCAAATTACGATTTCGTTGTAATATGCGCCGTGAATATGTGCAGGAATGCCGACATTTGCCATATACGCACCGCTTTTAACATATTCCTTATTTTGGAAGATAAACCTATATTTTGCATCTTTTTCAAGACCGTCAAAAAGAACATTAATTCTCTTTTTAAAAAATCTTGTTCCTCTGCTTGCAATAAATATAACTGCCTTTGACTTATTCTTTTCTACGTATGAATTAATCAAAACCTCGTTATCATCGGGGTTTGATACACGATACAAATCGCCAAACTGAACAATATTCCTGATTTTTTTATAAAGAGCAATGTTTTTCTTGGAAATTTCCTTGTCGTCATCGGTGTATTTAAGCAAATTACCGCCGAGACCGAGTGCGCCTTGCATGGCGATATTAAAACGAAAGTCCAAAGTACAAGGCTTGTTAATACCTGCAATGTCCGTTACCCAGGCACGCATTGCCTTAATCGGTCGCAAAAGTGAATATCCGTGCTGAATAGTCATTCGGTCAATTGCATCTGTATTGTCACTAGTCCAGCATTGGTCAAAATGTGAAAGCGCACCCAAATCTGCTCTGCCGCCGCCCGATGCACAGGCTTCAAACTGAACATCGCAATGCTTTTCTTTTAATCTGTCAACAATGTCATAAACCGCCTTTGTATGAAGGTAATAAAGCATTTTAGGACAAGCAAGATTTGTTGCTCCCGTTTCTGAAAGCGGACGATTCATATCCCACTTTATGTACTTAATATTATGCTCGCTCAAAAGCTTATCAATAAAGCCAAAAACATATTCCTGCACATCTGTTCTTGTCATATTAAGCACAAGCTGATGCCTAAGCTCACTTTTAACTCTCGTATCATAATGATAAGCCCAGTCTGGATGGCGGCGATAAAGGTCTGAATCGGGATTTACCATTTCAGGCTCAATCCAAATGCCGAAATCCATTTTGAGTGCATTAACCCCATCAATCAATTCATCCAAACCGTTGGGGAATTTGTCTTTATTTACAACCCAATCGCCGAGTCCGGCTTTGTCATTATTGCGCTTGCCAAACCAACCGTCATCCATAACGAAAAGCTCAACGCCCAAATCGGCGGCAAGGGCGGCAAGTTCAAGCTGTTGCGACACATTGATATTAAATTCGGTTGCCTCCCACGAATTATATAAAACAGGAAGTGCCTTATCATTAAACTGACGAGGCAAAAGATAATTAATCGCAAAGGTGTTCATCTGCCGTGACATTTCGCCAAAGCCTTCGGTGTGCCCGGCATAAACGCAAGGTGTTGTAAAGCTTTCTCCGCTTTTTAAAAGATATGAAAAATCAAAATCATTCATACCCAAAATCACTCTTGTGTTTGAATACAAATCCCGATTTGCAATCACCTTGAAATTGCCCGAATAAGCAAGCGAGGCAAAATAAACGCTGCCGCTTTTCTCGTCTGCATTTTGATATGCAATAAAATACGGAGAATTGTTATGACAGCTTGCTCCTTTTTTGCTGTCGAAAACCAAACTGCCTGCCGTCAGCGTGTCATTTGTTTCAATAAATTCTCCGCCCCAAGCACCGTTTGTGTTTGAAAATGTATATGCTTGCTTTGACGGCAAAGAAAACTCCGCACTGAAAAGCCTTTCAAATTCAATATCATTTTTGCTTTCATTTTTTACGGTTATACTCTTTTCAACAATATCGCAATCGGGAAAAATTCTATAATTTACCCAATATACAAAGCCGTAATATTCATCCTTAAAATTAAGAGTCAGCCTGTCTTTTTGAACATTTGCGCCGATAAAGCCTGCATTAATTTCCCTGCACGAGTCATAGAAATTCGCCTTGAGCACACATTCACGATACATCGTTTTGCCGAAAACCGTACACTCCTGCTTAATCTCATCAAGGAAAGTATGGTTTGAATTTTCATCGCCGAAGGTGAAAATTTCATAATCGTCAACGTCGCATTTTTTGCCCCAATAAATCAGCCTATCCGTGCCGAATTTGTCAACACCGACAACGTAATGCGTATTTTTCATATCAAGAACAAATATATTGTTTTTACATTCAATGATTTTCATATCCAAACTCCAAATTAAGATTGAGTTTATTATATCATTTTGAAATGTCAGTGTCTATTAAAAATCGCTTATAATTTCAAATCCACCTTTTTCGTTTAAAAATATAAATAAGTGAAAAAACGACTGCAACATTCAAAAAAATCACATACGGATATCCAAAGCGGGAGGAAAGCTCCGGCATATATTTAAAATTCATTCCGTACCAGCCGACTATAACGGTCATAGGCAAAAAAACAGAAGTCACGACGGTAAAAAGCTTCATTATTTCATTTTGCCTTGCGTCGATGCTTGTTTGATATGCATCCCAAAGATGAGTTACGCTTTCTCTCAAAATATCCGTATTTTCCTTATATCTTACAGCCTTATCCCGAAAGAGCCCGAAAAGCTTATATGATTTTTCATCCAAAAGTTCGTTTTCATTTTCAATATATATCTCAGTTGCATCAATAAGCTGTTCATAAAAAGCACGAAGGCGCAAAAGTTCTCTTTTCTTTTCAATCAGCAACTCGGCAAAATTTTTGCAAACATTTTTATCAATAACCTCTTTTTCAAGCATAGCTATCTCCTCTTGCACATCAAACTGAGCCGAACACTGTTTTGCAATCGTTTCAAGAAACGAACAAATAAGCTTTTCAAGCGTTGCGCTTTCGCAGGCGGTATTTGAAAGAACGTTTAAAAAGCACTTTTGATTAAACGAAAAATCATCGCAAATATTAACAATTATCATCATATTTTTAGAAATTATAATTGCCAATTCGTTGTTGCTGTCTGATTTATTACATATTATATTTATGCGAATAAAACTAAAATCATCGTTAATAAATTTTGTTAAAAAGCTGCTGTCTGATTTTTTTCTGCAAAGTTCAATAATATTTTTAGGCAAAGAAAAAACGGCGGCAAGCCTTTCAAGCTCGCCAACCGTTATAAATCCGAGTGTAAGCATATTTTTGCCGATTTCATCAACATCAATGCTTTTCACTTCATCATCAAAAACGTAAAACACTCATTATCACCGATAATAGTATTTGCGCTTTTTCAACATATATTATTTCTTTTTAACCTTGTTTAACATTGCGTTAATCTCAAGAATTTGCTCCTTGGTGAATTTGCCGCCGAGCATCATAAGTCCACGCTTAACTGTAAAGCCCTTGAGCATATCAATCATAGTCTTGTTGATATCACTAAGCTTAAAGCCCATAACCTCGGCACCTTTTTTCTTGCCCTTTTGCTTAGGGCCGTCAGGTGTAAGCGCCTTTTTCATTTTAAGAAGAAGCTTAACTGCACAAATTTTTCCTCTAAATGTTGAAAGAATATCGCCCAAAGTATCGTTTACGCTGTAATAACCGGCAGGAGTTTCAATCTCAAACCAATTGATTACCGCGCCCTCTTCTTTAAGCCTGTAATCTTCGTTAAACTTGTCAACTTTTCTGATTTGAGCCTCGTCTGTTAAATCGCCTGCTTTTGCAACAAGGGTGGTTTCACCCTCGTTTTTAACTTCAAAGTGGAAGAACGGAAATTCGCCCTTTTTCTTTTTGCCGACACTCTCGCCGTTTGCAAAAAGCTCAACCTCGTCAAGATTTGTATAAACAGTAACCTTGGTCACGTCCTCAACCCTGTCAACATACCTCTTTGCGCAGATATGGAGCATAGGCTTTTTGGAAAGCCAAGCCTGATAAGCATAAAAGCTGTCTTTTTTATACTTTCTGTCAAATGTAACAAGTCCCTTGTGGTTCATACCGTTTTCGCCGCCTTCGGCACGTGCGTCTGCGGCAAAGTCAAACATATTCCAAACGTGAGTAGCCCAAAGATAAGGACGTTTTGCAATTTGCTTGATTACTTCCTCGTGATAATATGCCTGATATTCCTCAGTATAATCTCCCTGTTCAGGGTGACTTGTGTGCCAATTGAGTGCCTCGCAACCGTACTCGCTCATACCGATTGCCTTGTTTGGATATTTCTTGTGGAATGTGTCAAACCAATCGCCGTACATTGACACATCGCCGCCGTACCAACCGAAATAATGGTTATATGAAAGAACATCCGAAATATGCACATATTCCTCATTAATATTGCAGGCAGTAAGCACAGCTTCGGTGGTAAGCCTTGTTTTATCAAGCGAATGAACAAGGTCATTGAGCATTTTATGATTTTCAACAATAGGAGAAGTTGCGCCGCCCATTGTAATTTCATTTGAAAGTCCCCACACCACGATTGACGGGTGATTGTAATTTTGATAAATAAGTTCTTTCATTTGCGACTTTGTATTTTCAACACCTTTTTCAAGATGCTTTGAAATATACGGAATTTCCGCCCAAACAACAATACCTCTCTCGTCGCACAAATCATAAAAATACTGAGCGTGCTGATAATGGGCAAGACGGATAGTGTTAGCACCCATTTCGCAAATCAAATCCATATCCTCTTTGTGATGCTCAGGTAAGAGCGCATTGCCGATATGAGGCCTGTCCTGATGCCTTGAAACACCTCTTAAAGGATACTCTCTGCCGTTTAAAATAAATCCCTTTTGCGCATCAATCTCAAATGTGCGGCAACCAAAGCGTGTTTTAACCTCATCAACTGCCTCGCCGTCAACAATAAGCTTAGCGACAGCGGTATAAAGAAACGGGTCGTCAACACCGTCCCAAAGATGAACGTCTTTAATTTCAAGTTTAGCACTCGGATTTTTACCGCTTGCCTTAGCCCTTGCAACAACCTCATTGCCGTCGCTTATTTCAAATTCAACCTCGCCGTCGCAATAAGCGTCAACAGTAATTTTTGCGTCATCGCCGCTGATTTCAGGTGTAACCGCAATGCCGGGCGCACCGTAAAAATCAAGGTCAAAATGATTTTTGCCGACTCCGATAAGGCTTACATCCCTGTAAATACCGCCGTAAAATGTAAAATCCGCAACCTGAGGATAAACGTAATCGTTAGGCGAGTTATCGGCAACAACAACAAGCAAATTTTCGTCCTTAATATCATCAAGCTTAACCCTAAAGGTAGAATATCCGCCGTCGTGAACGCAAATTTCTTTTCCGTTAAAATAAACAGTACCTGTTGAATTTACACCGTCAAGCTGAAGATAAACTTCTTCGCCGTCGGGCATATCGCTTTTAGCCAAGCTTTTTGCAAAATATCCCTTGCCACGATAATAATCGTTGCCGCCGTCCTGTCCGTCATCGCCGTTGAAAGTGTAAGGCAAATCAATGCTCTCCCAATCGCTCGGAAACGTGCTTGGAACGGAAGAAGCCTCTTTTGAAAATTTCCAATCCTTGTCAATATTAATAACCCTGCGCATAATATACCCCTCTCAGTAAATTATTATATATAAATTATAAATCATTATTATATTTAATTCAACAAACATATTATTAACAAATAACGATAAATAAACCAAAATTGCATAGAAAAAGAGCACCTCAATCGAGATGCTCTTAAATTCTCTAAACATAGAAAGTCTTAATTACTTTCTCTTAAACTGCCTTGCCTTCATTGTTGCTTCGTCAGAAGCAGGGAATGTGTTCTTATACTTGATTAAAAGAGATGCGCTCTTATCCTTAATAACTGCTACATTTGCATGGTTTACAGCTACCTCTGCAACCATATCATACTCGGCCTTAGTGATTTCCTTAGTCTTAGTATTGATTGTGCAAGTAACGGTACCGCCCTTATATGTAACCTTAATGTTATCCTCTGCTGTACCCTGAGCGAATGAAATAACGTCGATTTGTGCAACAGTTGCACTGATATCACCGAGAACCTCGAAGAAGTCACCCTGTGAATCCTCGCCTCTCATACTCATTTCAGCAGCCTTTGGCTGAATTACCATTGTGATAGTTCCGTCGCCGTTATCTGTAATGTTAGCGTCAAGAACGTCCTCACCCTTAACATAAGACTTTCTAAAGTCCTTATCACCCGGGTCGGTTTCACTGCTGTTAGTATTATCAAGCTTAGGGTTACGGTTGTTACAAGGAACAAGACCGTAAATATTTGGCTTAAATAAGCCGTCAACAATACCCGGAACGAGCTTGTTAATAACAGCATTTTCCTTGCCGTCAATCATAACCTTACCTACATTAATTTTCTCATCACCGAGAAGCTTGTAGAAAGTCTCAGTCTGACCCTTATCATTGACATACTCGGCAGTAAGAGTCTTAGTGTAATCATAAGCCTCTTTATAATAGTTAGCAACATCTTCGAGTGACTTAAACTCAACTCCGCCGTACTTGCCTGCCTCAAATGACTTTTCAAGAACAGAAGTATCTTCTGAAGAACCGGCTTTTTCGCCCTCTGCTTGTTTCTTCCAACTGCCGTCCTTAATTTGGTGAATAGCCTTAATGGCACCTTCAGTTACGTAATTTACTTTTGCACATCCTGCAAATGAGCTTGCGATTAATCCTGTAGCAAGTACAAGGCACAAGCCTTTTTTCACATATTTGTTCATTTTCAGGGTTCCCCTTTCAGAATTATACGAATCCGTTTTATAAAACGCTACATATTAAATTTATATTAAATCTCACAAAATGTCAATAGAAAATTTAAAATTAAGTCATAATTTTTAAAAAATTAATTTTTACATTGAGATTTATACATTATTATGGTATACTATTTTGATGAAAACAGACTACAGTACAGTATTTTTAATATATTTTTCAAGGAGTGATAAATAATGAGATGTAAAAACTGCGGCGCAGACAACGATGACAACAGATACATATGTGAGGTTTGCGGCTCTCCTCTTTATGACGAAAGCGATTTTGACAATGCAAACGGTATTGACGACGACAGAACTCAAACTTTTAAAGCAGTAAACGAGCCGAATAATCAAGTTCAAAACCGAAACGACAACTATAATGATTATGATAAAGAAAATCAATATAATAATCAATATAATAATCAAAAAAATAACGAAAGCGAAAAGAAAAATAAAGGTGCCGAAAAGAAAAGCATCATAATTATTGCTGTTCTTGCGGTTATTCTTATTGCAATCATTGCTTCTGTTGCGGCAATTGCTCATAACAAGAACAAGGACAATACCACATCTTCAAACCTTACTAAAATTTCTACACAGTCTGATTCTACAAGCGACAAATACAGCACCACAGAGAAAAAGACTACCGAAAGCACAACCGAATCAACTACCGAAAAAACCACCAAGCAAACCACGGTTTCCCTTTGGATAATCAACACAAGCTCAAGCGGAGGCGGCGAAGCAGAGGGCGACGGCAAGTATGAAAACGGTAAAAAAGTTACTCTTGTTGCAAGAGCTGACGACGGATACAAGTTCGACGGCTGGTATTCAAACGGAGTCAAAGTAAGCAGCAAGGAAGAATACACCTTCACTGCTAACCAAAATGCAAGCTTTTCAGCACAATTCTCACCTGTTGAAACTCAAGCGCCTGACACAACCGCTTCAAATTCAGGCAGCGACTTTGTTTTCGGCGAGTAATACAAGTAATCAAATAATATAGGTATAAATATATTAAAAAAGAAAAGAGATAAAAATGACAAAGGGCGAATCAGCTAAAGAAAATTTTATGAGCGGTCTTAACTGCTCGCAAGCGGTTGCCGCTGCTTTTGCAGAAGAAATGAATATGCCAAAATCGCTTGTTGAAAAATTAACCGTCGGCTTCGGCGGCGGAATGGGCAGAATGAGAGAGGTTTGCGGAGCTGTTTCCGGTATGACCTTTGTTATCTCTGCACTTTATGATGACGATAAATCAGGAATTTACAAGCGAGTTCAAGCTGTAGCAAATGAATTTAGAGAGGAAAACGGCTCAATAGTATGCCGTGAGCTTCTCGGTCTTTCAAAGCCCGGCCCCGATTCGCCGCTTGCCGAGCCCCGCACAAAGGAATACTATAAAAAACGCCCGTGTCCGGAGCTTGTGGAGCTTGCCGCAGATATTCTTGAAAAATATATTTCAAATAATCCTTATAAAAAATAAAAAAAGTGTTGCATTTTTGTTTTATTTGTGTTATATTAGCTAAGCACAAAAACGTGCAACACATAAATGCGCTGGTAGCTCAGCTGGATAGAGTGACTGGCTACGAACCAGTAGGTCGGGGGTTCGAGTCCCTTCCAGCGTACCAAAAAAGCCATTAGGTATTTTTACCTGATGGCTTTTTTATTATTTTTAGGGTTGTAGGGACTCGAACACGAGTGTCCAAATTTTAAGCAAAGCGAAAAAATTTGGGAGAAAGGTCCGGTGGACCTTTCGATACTGAGTGACGGGACCGACAGCGTACCAAAAACGAGGAATGTTCTTTAGAATGTTCCTCGTTTTTATTATGTTGTGAAAGTGTGCGAGAATACTCTTTATTTCGGGGTCCCCACAAAGTCTTTGACTTTGTGGGGAGAGGAGAAACATACGAAGTGTTTGTTACGATTTTGCTCTGCAAAATTGTTTAAACACGGAGTGTGTTTCGACGAGAGTCCCTTCCAGCGTACCAAAAAGTCCAAAGTGGATTTGTCCACTTTGGACTTTTTATTATTTTTAGGGGTTGTAGGGACTCGAACCCCATAATACAAAATCTGACTCACTTTCAAAAAATCATCAGACCGCTTTAAGCGGTAACTCAGTAAAAAGCATTAATTATCGGATTTTAAAGTACACATATTTTTATCCCTCAAACATACTTGATAAATAGATTAAGTTTATATATAATAAATTTAGATAAGTATACGCAAAATAAGTGATTTTATTGAGAGGGAAAATTATGTATAGTGTGCTTGTAGTTGATGACGAGATACGCCAAAGAGAAGCAGTTATTAAAAGCGTAAATTGGGAAAAAGCCGGATTTAAAGTTGTGGGCGACGCTGAAAACGGAATTGAAGCACTTGAACTTCTTGAAAAGCTGGAACCTGATTTAATTTTGACTGATATCAAAATGCCGCTTATGACAGGACTTGAACTTGCAAGAAAGGCAAGAGAAATAAGGCCTGCCACAAAGCTTGTTATTTTAAGCGGATACGATGATTTTGAATATGCACAGGAAGCGTTTAAGTATAATGTTATCCGTTACCTTTTAAAACCTATTTCCGCAAGCGAAATCAGCGAAGAATTCATAAAAATCAAAGCGGAAATGGACGAAGAATTTGAAAGGCTTAAAACAGGAACATCAAACGAAGAAACCGAGTTAAGACTTAAGAAAACGGAATTTCTTTTGCCGTTGCTTTTAGGAACAGGAGAGGATATTTATACACCTCAAGAGTTGAAAGACAGTGCCAAAAGGTTAGGACTTATTAAAAGCGACAATGACTGCTACAGCGTTGTTGTGTCAAAATTCAAAACTTTCAGCGGGGAAAACTGTACCAAGGCACATCATATTGATTTTGTAAACAGCATTGTAGGAAAATATGCAAATTGCGAAAGCTTTTTTGTAAACGGCAGAATTGTTACGCTTGTGACGAGTGAAGCAGAAGAAATGTCAACAAAATTAAGACTTCCTGTAATTGAGCTTGTGCAAAGCGCAAAAAAGCTTTTCGACCAAAAATGCACAATCGGTATCAGCCAAACAGTTGAAAGCCCTGCGCTTTTGTCGCTTGCTTGCGCTCAGGCTATCACGGCAAGGCGATACACCTCTGACGGTGCAGGCGATATCAGATTTATTAACGATCAGGAACGCAAAAGCATATATGAACTTGAGGACATAGAAAAGTCCGTCCATAAGCTTGAGCAGCTTTTAAAAATAGGCAACAAAGAAGAAATAAGTGAATTTCTTAATGATATGCTGTCAAATAAAAATCGTGACGAAATAAATTATTTGATTATTCAAATACTTGCAACGGCGCACAGATGCGTAAGCGTTTTATCTGACAATGACGCATTATCTGAGCTTTTCTCATCAAATAATCCTTTCACCTCTCGCCTGTCATTCGATTTTAACGAGCAGTATAAAAAAGAACTAATATCGCTTTGCCTTGACGCAAGAGATATCATTTCACGCTCGCAAAGGCACGAAAGCGAAACGATTTGTGACAGAGCGCTTCAAATTATAAACGATGAATATATGAATGAGGATTTATCATTGACCGACGCAAGCGACAAGCTGGGTGTAAGCCCAAACTATTTAAGTGCGCTTATAAAGAAAACGAAGTCGCAAAATTTCATTGCCCTTGTTACAGAACGCAGAATGAAAGCGGCAAGCGATTTACTGTTGTGTACGTCAATGAAAATTTTTGAAATATCACAAAAATGCGGATACAGTGACCAACACTATTTCAGTTATTGCTTTAAAAAATATTACGGTATGTCACCTAACAAATACAGAGAGGAGCATTTAGGAAAAAACGATGTTTAAGCGTAACAAAATAAAATTGTCTGTATTGATTATAGCAATCGTTGTTTTCGGCGTTATATTTTCAACTCTTGCTTCTACATTATTTTTTGGCATATTTTACAAAAATTCAATGTTTGATTCGGCTTATGTATCAAGCAGGCAAGCCGTGTCGCAGGCTAACGAGACCGTTTCTAATTATGTTTCGTCAATAAAAAACAAGCTTGACAACCTTTGCGATGAAATGAATAACTGTACCGATACCTCGTCGCTTCAAAATGCGATATCAACAGCATCCAGACTTGAAGAAGATATATATTGCGTGATGCTTTATGATATGCAGGGCAATTTGCTTTTAGACGGAAACGACAACAACGACAAAGTAAAAAGCAATCCTACTAATTTATCGTTTGACAAAGCCGCTTTTTCCGGACTTACTGACGGATACGCAATTACTCAACCCCACGTAAATACTATTTACGAAAACAAATATCCGTGGGTTGTAACAATTGCAAAAAAAGAATATTCAAATCTTTATGCCCGCCAGGTTTTTGTTGCAATTGATTTCAAATTCTCGTCAATTGCAAAATATATTGATAAGGTGAGCATCGGTCAAAGGGGTTATTGCTACATTATCAATTCAAAAGGCGAAATTATTTATCACCCACAACAGCAAATTCTTTTTTCGGGATTGAAAAAGGAAAATACCGATGAGATTTTTGACCTTGCAGACGGAATACACAGGAAAAGAAATAATATTTATAACATATCATCCCTTAACTCGTGTAATTGGAAAATAGTAGGCGTAAGCTTTAATGACGAAATAACACAAGCAGTAAAAAGCCAAATAATCATCGGCTCTGCATTTGCGATTTTATTCAGCCTTTTTATATCGGTTTTGGTTTATTTTATTCTTTCAAGAACTGTTACAAGACCTGTCAGAAGGCTTGTTGATTCAATGCAAAAATTTGAAAAGCAGGCGGAATCATTTGAATACAAGGCAGATATGAGTAACGTTGTGGAATTCAAAACGCTTTCGTCATCGTTTGAACATATGGTGCTTATGATTCAGTCGCTTATGGAAAAGGTTCACAATGAAGAAATTGTTCTCAGAAAGACGGAACTGAAAGCCTTGCAGGCTCAAATCAATCCTCATTTTCTTTATAATACGCTTGATTCAATTCAATGGATGTGTGAGCAGGACAACAGCAAGGACGCAGTCAAAATGGTGGGTGCGCTTGCAAAGCTTTTCAGAATAAGCATAAGCCACGGCAATGAATTTATAACAATAAGCGACGAACTCAAGCACGCCGAAAGCTATCTTATTATTCAAAGCTACAGATACAAAAACCAATTTACCTATTCATTTGATGTTGACAAAAGCGTTTTGGGCTATATGTGCAACAAAATTACAATTCAACCGTTTATTGAAAATGCAATTTATCACGGGCTTGATAGAATGGTTGACGAGGGCGAAATCAAAATTATTGTCCGTCGCCAAGGCAAGGATATTGTGATAATCGTTAAGGATAACGGACTGGGAATGACGCAGGAGCAATGCCAAACCATTCTTCAAAAGGACCGAAGCGACTCAAAAGGTATCGGTGTTAAGAATGTAAATGACCGACTGAAAATATATTTCGGAGAGGAATACGGAATTACGATTGATAGCGAGCTTGACGTCGGCACAACCGTAACGATTAAAATTCCAAAAATTGAGAAAGGACAAGAACATGAATATTAAAAAAGCTACTGCCTTGCTCACTCTTACTTTTTTTCTTATTGCAGTCCTGTTTGGCTGTGCAAAAGGCGCAGAATTTGACAACAAAAGCAACAATATTGCAATAATAACAAAAGGCAGTGACTCAACTTTTTGGAACGATATGAAAAACGGAGCGCTGTCTGCGGCAACCGAATACAATGTAAAAGTTACATTCGAAGGTCCTGAAAACGAAGAGGATTACAACGCCCAAAACAAAATGATTGAAAATGCAATTTCAAACAATGTAGGCGTCATAATTCTTTCAGCGATAGATTTTGAAAAAAATGCCGACGCCGTTCAAAAAGCCATTAACAGCGGAATTAAGGTAATCACGGTTGACAGCGACGTTGATGTAAACGGCAAGGAGCTTTTTGTGGGCACAAACAATATTGAAGCAGGCAAAAAAGCGGCAAAGCAGGCAGTCGATTTGTGCAAGGAGCAAAAGTCTATTAATATAGGTATAGTAAATTACGGCGCAAATACCGAAAACGGCAAACAGCGATTAAAAGGATTTACCGATTATATAAACAAAATAGATAATGCAAAAATTATTGATACGGTTAATGTTGAATCAAACAAAGAAAGTGCAACCGCCGGTGCAAAAAAGCTACTAAAAAAGCACAAGCAAATCAATGTGCTGATAGGCTTCAACGAATGGTCAACCATCGGGGTGGCGTATGCAATAAAGGAATTAAATTTGAATAACAAGGTTTTCGGCATAGGCTTTGACAGCAATGTCAACTGCGTAAATATGCTTGAAAGCGGAGAGATAGATACACTGATTGTTCAAAATCCTTTTTCTATGGGTTACACCTCGGTTTCAAAAGCGTCTGAAATACTGTCGGGCAAAAAATCGCAAACAAGCACAATTGAAACCGACACCTATGTTGTAACTCGAAAAAATATGTTTTCACCTGATATTCAAAAAATACTTTTCAGCTTTAGCGAAAGCAGTAATTAACAAATATTCAAAACGGCTTTGACGGTCAATTTTGGCTTGTCAAAGCCGTTTTTTATGCTTTTGGGTAGTAATTTTAACATAATAAATCATAAATATCGTAATTTTTTATACACTTTGAATAAAAAATCACATTCAATTTTAAATCTGTCAAAGATATAATAAAGACACACAATGACTTAACGAAAAATTTTAAGGAGGTAATCTTTATGAAAAAGATGAAAAAGTTATTGGCATTATTATTAGCAGTAGTAATGGTAGTAGGTTTTGCAGCTTGTTCTTCAAAAAAGGATGACGGCGGCACAACAAAGGCGGCTTCGTCTGCCAAAGGTGAGATATCGGTATTCTATTACACCTTCAGCGATGCATACATTTCAACCGTTCGTTCATCAATGGATAAAATTTTGAAAGACGGCGGCTATACCTATAACGATTACGACGCAAACGGCAACCAGACAACACAGACCGAGCAGGTTCAAACAGCACTTGCAAAAGGCTCATCAATGCTCATCGTCAATGTAGTTGACACAGGCTCAAATGATGCGGCTCAAAACATTATTAATCTTGCAAAGGCTAAAAACGTTCCTGTAATCTTCTTTAACCGTTCTGTTGACCAGTCGGTTATTGAAAGCTATGAAAAGTGTGTATTCGTAGGAACAGACTACGAGCAGGCAGGTCATATGCAGGGTCAGATGATTGGCGAATACCTTGTAAACAACTATGACAAGCTCGACCTTAACGGCGACGGCAAAATCAGCTATGTAATGTTCAAGGGTCAAGAGGGCAATATGGAAGCAATCGCACGTACAAAGTACGGCGTTGAGGACGCTAACAAGGTTCTTGAAAAAGCAGGAAAGCCTGACCTCGAGTTCTATGATGCAGCTAACAAGAACAAATATCTTGTTGACCAGGACGGCTTATGGTCATCAGCAGCAGCTACAAACTATATGAGCACAGCTCTTGCTCAGTACACAGAATCAAACAAAAATATGATTGAACTTGTAATTGCCAACAACGACGAAATGGCACTCGGCGCAGTATCTGCTCTTCAAACAGCAGGCTACAACAAGGATGGCAAAAAGGTTATTCCTGTATTCGGTGTTGATGCAACAGACGCAGCTAAATCAGCTATCAAGTCAGGCTCAATGATTGGTACAATCAAGCAAGACGCACAGGGTATGGCTACAGCAATCACAACAATTATGGGTAATTACCTCAACGGTGCAAACGCACTTGACAGTATTGACACTGCAAACGTAGTAGGCACTTGGAGAGTAAATATTCCTTATTCGGCTTACACAGCAGATTCAGAAAAATAATATAAATTAACTTCACAAAATACGGTTGGGGCTTTTTGCCTCAACCGTACTATTCAAAGCAGATAGGAGAGATACATATGCAAAACAATATAAATAAATCCGTTTCTGCGACTGACAAAGATATATTGTTAAAAATGGTTGATATAGAAAAGACTTTTCCGGGTGTCAAAGCGCTTGACCATGCACAGTTGACGGTCAAAAAAGGAACAGTTCATGCACTTATGGGTGAAAACGGCGCCGGTAAATCAACACTTATGAAATGTCTTTTCGGTGTTTACAGCAAAGACAACGGTCACATTTATGTCGATGGAAAAGAGGTTAATTACAAAAACAGTAAGGAAGCCCTTGAAAACGGTGTTGCAATGGTACATCAGGAGCTCAACCAAGCGCTCAAGCGTAATGTTATGGACAATATGTGGCTCGGCAGATTTCCAAAGGTTTCAAAATATCTTCCTTTCACAAGTGAAAAGAAAATGTATGACGAAACAATGAAGGTTTTTAAAGACCTCGAAATTAACGTTGACCCGAAAGCCGTTATGAGCACAATGTCGGTTTCGCAAAGGCAAATGGTTGAAATTGCCAAAGCCGTTTCCTACAATTCAAAAATAATTGTTTTTGATGAGCCAACCTCATCGCTTACCGAGGAAGAGGTTGAACATCTTTTCCGTATTATTAATATGCTCAGGGACAGAGGCTGCGGCATTATTTATATTTCTCACAAAATGGAGGAAATTTTGCGCATAAGCGACGACGTTACAATTATGCGTGACGGCAAATGGATTGCCACAAAGGCAGCAAGTGAGCTTACTATGGACGAAATCATTAAGCTTATGGTTGGCCGTGAACTTACAAACCGTTATCCTGAAAAAGACAATAAAATCGGAGACGTTCTTCTTAATGTCGAAAATTTAAGCGGCGAATATACAAACCTTAATAATGTTTCATTTCAGGCAAGAAGAGGAGAAATCCTTGGTGTGGCAGGGCTTGACGGCTCAGGAAGAACAGAGCTTTTAGAGCAAATATTTGGAATAACCACCAAAAAAAGCGGAAAAATCACACTTGACGGCAAAGAGGTTAAAAACAGGAATCCGCACGAATCAATCAAAAACGGCTTTGCCCTTTTGACTGAGGAAAGACGTGCAACAGGTATTTTCGGAATTTTGAATATCAGAGAAAATACTACAATTTCAAGCTTAAAAAAATATCAGACCGGTCCGTTTCTTAACAAAAAGAAAATGAAGGACACGACTGACGAATATATAAAATCCCTTAGAGTTAAAACTCCTAATCAGGAAACAAAAATCAGCTCGCTTTCAGGCGGTAATCAGCAAAAGGTTATCCTTGCAAGGTGGCTTTTGACTGACCCTACCGTGCTTCTTCTTGACGAACCGACAAGAGGTATCGACGTAGGCGCAAAATACGAAATTTATCAGCTTATTCTTGACCTTGCCAAAAAAGGCAAAACAGTCATTATGGTTTCTTCCGAAATGGCAGAGCTTTTAGGCGTATGCGATAAAATTCTTGTTATGTCGGGCGGCAGGCTCTCAGGTGAGGTTGACGCAAAGACTACTAATCAGGAAGAGATTATGACACTTGCGGCAAAATATGTATAAGGAGGATTTCATTATGGCTGACACAAGTATAAAAAAGGTTAAGCGTTCACGTATCTCCCTTTGGGTTGAAAAATTCAAAGCGGCAGACAAGGACGACAAAAAAAGATTAATTACAGATTTATTATTTAACAACGCAATGTATATCATCATTGCAATAGCGGTGATTTTTATTGCAATCAAGGTTCCGGCATTTTTGAGTGTATCGTCAATAGTTAATATTGTTTCGCTCACCGCCGCAAAGCTTCCGATTGCTTTGGGTATTGCAGGATGTATCGTATTAACAGGTACGGATATTTCGGCAGGTCGATGTGTAGGTCTTACCGCCTGCGTTGCGGCTTCGCTTTTGCAAATGACAGGCTATGCCAACAAAATGTTCCCAAATCTTAATACAATGCCGCTTTGGATTGTATTTCTTGCAGTAATTGCAATCGGCGCAGTTGTTGGCCTTGTAAACGGATTTTTTGTTGCTAAGTTTAAGCTTCATCCGTTTATAGTTACTCTTTCAACCCAGCTTATTGTTTTTGGTACTGTTCTTATGTATCTTATGATTGGCGGCAACAACGGTCAAACTCTTTCAGGTCTTGACTCGTCTTACACAAGCTTTATCACCGGTACGCTTTTCAATGTCGGCGGTGTTGCAATTCCTAAATATGTTCTTTATTCCGCAGTTTTAACAGCAATTATGTGGGTTATTTGGAATAAAACAAAGTTTGGTAAAAATATGTTTGCCGTAGGTTCAAACGAAGAAGCAGCAAGAGTATCGGGCGTAAATGTATTTATGACAATCTTAATGGTATTTGTGCTTGCAGGTGTTATGTACGGTATCACAGGCTTTATTGAGGGCGCTCGTATTGCTTCTTGCTCTGCAAACACAGGTCTTAACTACGAATGTGACGCTATTGCGGCTTGCGTAATCGGCGGGGTATCATTTGTAGGCGGTACAGGTAAAATCAGCGGTATCGTTATCGGCGTACTTCTTTTGCAGATTATTTTTGCCGGTCTTAACTTCCTTTCCGTATCAGCAAATATGCTTTACATTATCAAAGGTGTAATCATTCTTGTTGCTTGCGCAATTGATATGAGAAAGTATCTCGCAAGAAGATAATAATTAACCACCGTTTTTGAAAGGCAGTGAAAAATATGAACGAAAACAACACAATAAATCTTAACACCGAAAGGAAACCCGGAGGACTTTACCGAAACATAAAAATGTCTGTAAAAACGGCAGACAAGCTCATCCTTGTCGGAATTATCGTTCTTATCGCCTGTATGATTTTTGCGGTAAGTCATGCAGGATTTACTGTCACATTCAATACAGACGGCGGCTCGCAAATAGATAATCAAAAGGTTATGTATGGTCGGCTTGTTGATGTTGAAGAAAATCCTGTTAAAGAGGGCTACACCTTTACGGGCTGGTATTTAGACAAGGATTGCACTAAGCAATTTGACATTAATAAAGACACTGTAAGCGACAGCCTGACTCTTTATTCGGGTTGGGAAAAGAAATAAAGGAAAAAGTTATATTTATTTTGCAATTGACAAATTAAGCATAACTTAATAAATATACAAAAATAAGCCAATGCATGGGAATGAATGTCCTTTATGCATTGGCTTGCTTTTATTAAGGGGAATTTTTATTTTAAACGGCTTGTTTCTTGATATTGACACAATTATAATATATAATTAAAACAAAACAGATATATTAATTTAGGAGATAAATATGGGAGATAAAAATTTTATTGCCGGAATAGGCTGTACCAACGTTGACATTCTTTATTCGGGAATCGACAGATTGCCGAACGAGGGCGAAGAAATATATGCAAAGCATTTTTCGCTTCAGCTCGGCGGCGGTGTTCCCGCAACGCTTATAAATCTCGGCAGGCTCGGTATTAAAACTAAAATTGCGACAGAGCTTGGAGATGATATTTTTTCAAACTATGCAAGGCAGGAATTTAAAAATGCGGTGTATCCCCTATTAATCTTTATAAAGGCGATGACGATATTCCGCTTAATGTTACAAGCGCTATGATTACAAGCAGGGACAGAACGTTTATGTCCTACGGTCACGGAAGCGTTGAGGCAACGCCCGACGCACTTGATGCGGCTTACAAAATGTGCACCGGCGCAAAGATAGTGATTATGCACACAGGCGGCTTTTTGCCTGTATACAAAAAACTTAAAAGCGAGGGCACAATGCTTGTTTTCGACTGCGGCTGGGACGACAATTTGAGCCTTGAAAACTACAAGGAGCATCTTGAGCTTGCTGATTATTATACCCCAAACCAAAAGGAAGCGCTTAAAATAACAGATACCGACACTCCGGAAAAAGCGGCTGACGTTTTATCAAATTATTTTGAAAAGGTTATCGTTAAGCTTGATAAAGACGGCTGCCTCGGAATGGAAAACGGAAAGAAATTTTATGTCAGTCAAGTTGACGATTTCAAGCACGTTGACTCAACAGGTGCAGGCGACGCATTCCTTGCAGGCTTTATTTACGGCTTGTACCACGAAAAAAGTTTTGAGGATTCAATCAAATTCGGCAATATTACAGGCGGAAAATGCGTTACCAGCGTTGGTTGCTTAAGTTCATCTTGCACCGAGCAGGAGCTTCTTGAAGTAAAGGAAAGCTATTATAAATAAGCAAAAGCCTACTAATCTAACGTTAGATTAGTAGGCTTTTTTTAATCATAATATTTATCAAGCTCGTATTCGCATTTTTCGTATTTTTCAATCTTTGGTTCTTTATAAATCTTACCTCGGCAAACAACCATATACGGCTGAGATAGCGCACGAAAATCATCAAGCGGATTTGAATTTGATATGAGGATATCGGCGCACTTGCCAACCTCGATACTGCCTGTAATATCATCAATTCCCAAAATTTTTGCATTATTAAGAGTGGCGGTATAAAGCGCAAAAGCAGGCGATACGCCGACGTTCTTTTCAAAATAATGAAGTTCACGCCACATATTATAATGGGTGGTATAGGGGCAGCCCGTATCTGTTCCCAGCCCGACGGTGATTCCGTTTTCAAGCGCTGTTTTTGAGCCTAAAATCATATTGTTATAAACAATATTTGAATTATATTGCACCGCCTCGCTGATACCCAAGGTTTCACGTTCAAATTTTGCCATAGGAAGCGCAGGCGAAATTGTGCAAACCAAAACGGCATTATGCTTTTTAAAAGCATCAATTTCTCTTTGGGTAAGAGTAGAGCCATGCTCGATTGAGTCAACTCCGTTTTCAACGGCACACCTTACACCCTCAGGGCTTTGAACGTGAGCGGCAACCTTAAGACCGTAGCCGTGCGCCCTGTCACAGCAAGCCTTAATCATATCTGCCTTCATCATAAGCTTACCCGGCTCGCCCTTAACCTTAGCGTCCATAACTCCGCCCGTAATCATCAATTTAATTAAATCTACGTTTTGACTCTTTAATTCGTCAACCATTTTAACTGCATCCGCCACGCTTTGGGCAGGACGTGTAACAGAGCCTACCATATGTCCGTTCGGCACGCCGATAGCAAAATTTGCCGCCAAAATCCTCGGTCCGTCAAGCTTTCCGGAATTAATCTTATCACGCAGGCGGGTATCGAGATTATCAAGTCCGCCGACTGCACGAACAGTAGTAACGCCTGCCATCAAGCCCTGCATTGCATAGGCATGGCACATTTTAAGCACAAGCTCTCTTGAAATGGCTGAGGAAAGCGCAATTTTGGTTAAAAGTGTAGTTTTCATCGGCTTATTTTGCGGCTTGCCGCCTGCAGGAAGATGAACGTGCAAATTGATAAGCCCCGGCATTAAATATTTGCCGCTTAAATCAATAACTTCATCGCTTACACTCGGAGTAATACTGCCGATTTCAACAATTTTTCCGTTTTCAATCGCAACGTCAATATTTTCCCTTGCCGCCATATCCTTCGTGCCGTCAAGAAGAGTGCAATTTTTAAATATCGTTTTCATAAAATCACCTGTAACAATTATAATAGAAAAAGGTCTATTTTTCAATTTGCTATAATGCATAAAAATTAGGGGCTTTTATGTACGAATTGCACAAAAGAATTACAAAAAATAAGAGGCGATTGATAATCGCCCCTACGGTAGATTTTCTTTTATCATTGTAGGGGCGATTATCAATCGCCCGTCTGCATTATTCTTCAATTATCGCTTCGGTAACTCTTTGAGCCGCCTTGCCGTCGTCAAGATAATTAAACTTATCATTAAACGCCTTATATTTTTCGTCATAGCTTCTGTCAGTCTCGGCATTCTTGATAGCCTTAATCAGCTCGTCCTCGGTTTGAACAATCGGGCCTGGAAGCTCATCAAGGTCAATATAAAAGCCACGGATTTCATTACCGTATGCCTCAAGGTCATACATATAGAAAATTTCCGGTCTTTTAAGGTTTGCATAATCGAAAAATACCGATGAATAGTCCGTTACAAGCAAATCGGAAATGACATAAAGATGATTGATGTCATTCACTTTTGACACATCATAAACAAAACCCTTGTATTTATCAAAATCAAAGGAATTTGCAACAAGATAATGCGCCCTGAAAAGGATAATATATTCATCGCCGAGATTTGCTTTCAGCTTATCAAAATCAACCTCGGTTTTATACGTGTAGCCTATGCCTGCCTGATGCTGATTGTCACGCCAAGTAGGTGCATAAAGAATATATTTTTTATCCGTCGGAAGCTGTAATTCACTTACTATATCTTCGATATCCTTTTGAGTATAATTTGCCAAAAAGTCATTTCTCGGATAGCCAAGCTCCAAAACAGTATCCGTTCTGCCGATAGCCTCCAAATTCCAAGCGGAAATAAACTTTTCTGCCGCAAAGTGCGACGGGGCAAGAATATATTTAAACTTGCTTGCATCAACCTTATATTTTTCACGGATTTCGCTTTTTGAATTCATAGCGTTGTCGGAAATATTAATATCATAACCAAGACGTTTAAGCGGCGTGCCGTGCCAAAGCTGAATGTAAACTTGGTCGTCCTTAGGATAAATATGGTCGCTCATTCGATAGTTATAAACCCAATACTTAGCCGTTGCCGCCGCAACTTCATAATCCTTTGTATTAACCGTGACTATATAAGTATTAGGATTGTCCAAAACAAAGGTAAATTGCTTAGGATTGCGAAAAGCCCACACGAAAGTATAATCCTCAAATTTTTCCTGAGTGAGCATATATTCATAAATTGCCTTTGGACTGTCGCCGTAGCTTCTGCCGTCAAAGGTCGAAAACAAAATAACCTTAGGGTCGGTTTTAATCCTGTCTCTTATTTCATCATAAGATTTCTTTCTGCTTTCAAGGAGAATTTTACGTGACTCTTTACGAAAACCCGACTGCTTTTTTGCAATATTAATCGCAAATTTCTTAATAGCCTCAAAAAGTTCTTTTTTATAATTTCGCTTTTTCGGAGCATAAAGAGTTTCAATATTATCTTTATCAAGCCACATACTTGCGCCTCCTCTTTAAATACAACTTATAATATATTATATATTATAACAAGCAAATCGTCAACAAGCATTGTCAATAAAATAACAAGTGCATTAATAGGTTTTAATCATTTCAAAATTTTGACTTTTAAGAATTCTTAATAAATCGCAATTATTATTAATTTTCTCTTTTGTAATAATACCGCCTCGTGCCGTGTGAGCCTTGGTATGAAAATCAGAGCCTGAACACATCAGCTTGCCGCTTTCCCTTGCCCAAACCTCTGCCTTTTTGTTAAGCTTCTCATTCGTTTTTCCGTTATAAATTTCAATACCGTCAATATAATGCTCATCGCATCTTCTTATGCCCGTTCTAAACGGGTGCGCCTGAAACACAAGAAATCCTTTTGAATGACAGAGAGAATATATTTTCTTTTCCCACGGCTTCATCAAATTGCCTGAGCTGTAAAGAAATCCCTCGTCAATGCCGTAAATAAGATAATCGTTAGCCGTGCCGTAATGGCGAAGTTCCATTCCGAGCAATACCGTAAAATCTTTGCCTGATTTTTCAGCTTCCGCTTTCATTCGCCTGTAGCCCGAAAGGTAAAAATCAATCTGCTTTTGCGGGCACCAATTAGGCTCAAAGGTCATAGGGCTGTAGTGGTCGGTAACGACTATTCCGTCATATCCTTTTTCAATATATAATTTTACAATTTCCTCAGGCTCGACCCTGCCGCAACGTGAAACACAACCCGTGTGGCAATGAAGCTCATATTTATATAATTTATTTTCCATAAATTTTAGGATATCACAAACCTAATCTTATAGCAAGAAAATTTAAATATATTTATATCATAAACATTCAATCGTATAAATCTTCAAAAAGTTATTGACACGCTGTTTTTTTAATTATAATATAAAATCGTAAAACAAGAAAGTTTTGGAGATATGGTATGACACACAGAGATTTTGCAAAAAATGCACCTATGGGGTGGAACAGTTGGGACTGCTTCGGTGCAGCTGTAAATGAAAAACAGCTCAAGGAAAATGCCGACTATATGGCAAAAAATTTAAAGAAATACGGCTGGGAATATATTGTTTGCGATATTCAATGGTATGAACCAAAGGCAAAAGATAACGATTATAACAATTTTACCGAGCTTGATATGGACGAATACGGCAGACTTATCCCTGCCGAAAACCGTTTTCCGAGTGCTAAGGGCGGTCAGGGCTTTAAGCCTATTGCCGACTATGTTCACTCCCTCGGCTTAAAATTCGGAATTCATATTATGCGTGGTATTCCACGTCAGGCAGTGCACAAAAACACAAAAATAAAAGGCAGTAAATTTACTGCCCGTGAGGTTGCGCACCATTTCAGCGTATGCTCATGGAACACCGATATGTACGGAATGAAAAACTGTGAGGGTGCACAGGATTATTATAACAGCATATTTGAACTTTATGCTAAGTGGGGCGTTGATTTTATAAAGTGCGACGACATTGCGGTAACGGAATTTCGCCAATGGGATACGCCATACAGCGCATATTATGAAATTGAAATGATTAGAAAAGCTATTGACAACTGCGGCAGAAATATGGTGCTTTCACTCTCTCCCGGTCCTGCTAAAATCGAAAATGCAAAGCACCTTGCAGAAAACGCAAATATGTGGCGAATGACAGGCGATTTTTGGGATAAGTGGGACAAGCTTCACGATATGTTTGACAAGTGCCTTTTGTGGCAAAACGAAGTTAAAAGCGGAAATTATCCTGACTGCGATATGCTACCGCTTGGCAAGCTTTGCAAAAACTGTTCATACCACGGTCCTAAAGACAGATACACCCAATTCACAAGGGCTGAACAAATCACAATGATGAGCCTTTGGGGAATTTTTAAAAGTCCTCTTTTCTTCGGCGGCAATATGCCTGAAAACGACGAATGGACGCTCTCGCTTTTAACAAACGAAGAATATCTTAAAATGCACAAAGATTCAAACGGCGCACACCAGCATTACCGAAAAGAAACAAACGGCAAAGGTACCGTTATTTGGGTGGCGAACGGCAAGAAGTGCAAATATGCAGCACTTTTTAATACTAAAGATAAAAAAGCTAAAATCAAATTCAATTTAAGCGATGTTTTAATGCCTGATGAAAAATACAACATTTTTGACATTTGGGCAAAAAAAGAACTCGGCAAGTTCAAAAATTCATTTACTGCCGAGGTTGAACCTCACTCAGCCGTACTGATTAAAATATACAGATAATAAAACTCCCGTATCAATTTTTCAGATACGGGAGTTTTTTAAAATTTACTTATTTTTTTGTTCTCTTTTTTTCTTGGCTTTTTCATTTTTAAGCTGTTGCTTCATTTCTTTTTGCTTAGCCTCAAGCTCCTTAGCCTTTTGCTCCTCAAGGCGTCTGTTTTCCTCATCACGTGCCTTTGCATCGTCATACATAGCCTTAATATCCTCATAATGTTTGTAATTCTCAGCCTGAACAATGAGCTTGCCTGCGTCAATATACGGCTTTGCAAGACGGTTGTAATACGAATTTTCATCCGTCGCCTTTTTAATTAAAGCCTCAATTTCCTTTCTTTCAGCCTTAAGCTTTGCCTTTTTTGCTTTAAGTCTTGATTCAACATTCTTATCCTTAGCCTTTTTGGCTTTAGAAATTTCAGTTTCAAGTTCTGCCAAAGCGGCAAGATTGGCGTCCTCTTTTGCAAAAAGCTGTTCAAATACAGCATTATCAAAAGGAACAATTTTTCCTCCTGCTTTTGCAATAGCTTTCTTGCTGTACTTTCTGTTTCTTGCGGTTTCGATTGCAGCGCTTCTTTCCTCTCTGTGCTTCTTGGTATCCTTCGGCATAGCCTTAGCATTTGCCATTGCACGTTCAAGTTCTTCGTCGCTTACATCTGACAAACCGTCAATTCCGTTTGCATAAATTCTTTTTGCCTCTTCAAGCCTAAGCTTCCATTCCTCACGGTCAAACTTTTCGACTTCTTCGTTTACCATTTTTGAAATTTCAATATTTTCGTTATATGCTATTGCATCTTTAAGTGCCTTTTTAGCTTGCTTTTTGGCAGCCTTGCCTTTGGCACTTTTAACTGCTTTTTTGAACGAATCAATATCTTTCGGCTCGGCATTTTTCATACTTTGCGCCTCTTCAATAACATCTATTGCATCAACAATATCTTTATCGTTAAGCACGCCGTTGCCATAATCTTCAAACATTGCACGAAGTTTAAGCACCTTAACAATTGCACGCTGGCGAAGCTCCGTCATATCATAGAAGAAATACGGAATAAAGTTTAGCGTTGCACCTATAACCGATAATATAACAATAACGACAAATGCTTTTTTGAAAATATCGTTAATATAAAGAACGTTATAAGGCGAGTTCATTACTTCGCTGATTGATTTGCCTGTTATTGCCGATATTTCGCTTGCACGAGATGAAAGTGTGTTTTCATTAATACCGACCTTTTCGTATACAGCCGGCACAAGACCGCTTGTCAAAAGAGTAATAACAGTTCCTATAAGACCGACAGTTGAAAACATACCGTCAATTCTTTCTCCGGTCAAATATTGCTGATAATCACGAATATCGGCATTTACTGCAGGAGTCAAAATAACGCCGAACGAGCTCATAAGATAGTTACCGAAAAGAATAATTGCAATATATACAATCATTTTAGGCGGTTCTGCCTGAACAACGGGATAAAGCAAAAATAGAATTACGGCATTGAGCGCATTGGTGAAAATAAGCACCGCTTTTTTGCCCCACTTTTTAATACAAAACGGAGCGGCAAGCATTCCCCAAAGGTTAGCGTTTGCAACAACCATTGTGATTATTGTATAAAGTCCGGCGCCGACACCGTCTTCTTTTGTGTTATGGTACTGATAGCACCACTGGAGCATATTGCCGTATGTAGATTCAAGAAATCCTATCCAACCTGCAAGAGATATAACCCAGAAAAGCTTATTCTTTGCAACTGCACGAACGGCATCAAGAAATTTGATTTGCACAACGTGGCTTCTTGCCTGAACAATCTTTTCCTGAGTATTTGCAAAAATATATACAGAGCAGATTACGCCGAGAATTGCGAAAGGCGGATAAAGAATTCTGTATAATTTCATATCATAAAGGTCATTGTTAGTGGCAACCTTTGCAACAAGCGGCAAAACAGCAGTTGCAATAGACGGAGCCATAGAATAAACAACAGACTTAATTGTTAAAACATTTGCTCTTTCCTGAGTATCCGGCGAAAGCACCATAATAAGGTTTTCATACGATTCATAAAAGAACATATAGAAAAATTGAAAACCGATATTAAACAAAAGAACGATAAGAGCCTTAACGTTTTGGCTTTCAATTTTTTCATACGGCACCATTACCATACCCACAACAAGCAAGCATGCCGGAAGCGCCATTGACAGCAAATAAGGTCGATACTTTCCCTGCTTACTTCGGGCATTATCAATAATATTAGCCCTTATTGCAGTGGCAGGAAAAGAAACAGCAATACTGATTGCATAAATAATATAAACCTTAGTTGGAGAAATACCGATAGCATTACCTATAATTACATTTGTAGTGCTCAACGTTAACTGCTGAACACAATAAATCAGGAAATAAATTCCTATTCCGCCGAAAGAATAAGCGAATATCTCCTTAAACGGCATATATCTGCCGGGCATAGGTCTTTTCCAATATACCTTTGCGTCAGAAAGAGTTTGTTTAATCTTTCCTATTTCCATAAAAATTAACCCCTTTTTCTTTTTGAGCTTTAGAAGTACATACTTTTTTTATTATAAGTATATTAAATGCTTCAAAGCCGTTCTAACTAAATATTATATAACATATTCACTTGTAATTAAATATAAAATACAGTATAATAGATATATATTTCGGAAACGGTGGAGTAGAAATGTATCATAATAAATCTTTTTATTTAGGATATCAAAGCGAAAACAATTTATTTTTACCGAATGTAATAAGCGCTTTTAAAATTCTTGTAGATGAAAATTATTTTTATTTTATGGATGACGAGGAACACAATTTGTATCCCAAAGGCACAGTAGCTTTTATTCGCTGCACGGCAGGCAACGGCAAAATCTATACAAAACACGGTGAATTTGAATTAAGCGAAAACGATTATATCTTTTTAAATTTCCACGATATTATCAAATACAAGGCTATGGGGCAAATTTGGGGATACCGTTGGACTAACTTTACATATCACGGCTGTAAAGATTTTGTCCTTGGCAAAATAGGCAAAAGTGAGGTCAGCGACGACGAGGAAAAATATTTTGAAAAGCTTATAGGAATAGGTCAAAACGCTGAAATTTCAAACTATGTCAGTTTCATTTTTCTTGCATATTACTTTAACGTTTGCAGAAAAGAAGAAATAAGCGAAATTCTTAATCTTGACACCCCACACCGCAGGCTGATTGACGATATTTGCTCATTTATATCGCAAAAATTATTTACGAAAATAACGGTTGATGCCGTGTCGGCATTTTTCAATATTACCCCTCGCAGACTTCATCAAATCTTTATCAAGGAACTTAATATTTCACCAAAAAAATACATAACCAAAAAGAAAATGGAGGAGGGTTACAGGCTGCTTGTTCAAACCTCTATGCCGATTAACAAAATAAGCGAATTACTGTGTTTCAGCTCACCGTATCATTTTACAAATGAGTTTAAAAAAATTTTCAACCAAACACCTACTCAAGTAAGAAATATCGAAAAATAAAGGAATGACTACGTAACATACTATATATTGTATATAATATACAATAAACGACTATTTTAAAAATTTGCTTTACAATTCGGGCGTAATATGCTATAATCTTTTCGCTGTAAACGAATTACACGGTTTCGGGGTTTAACTGCCTTGCAGTATTCACCTGCCCGTTACTGAGTTTTGCGTGATGCGGCAAATAATATTAAATGAGGTGAAAATTATGACACAGGCTGAAAAGCAAGCAATTATCAAGGAGTATGCTACTCACGAGGGTGACACAGGTTCACCGGAAGTTCAGGTTGCAGTTCTTACAACAAGAATCAACGAGCTTACAGAGCATCTTAAGGTTCATAAGAAGGACCATCACTCAAGACGTGGTCTTTTAAAGATGGTTGGTCACAGAAGAAACCTTCTCGTATACCTTTACAATAAGGATATCGAAAGATACCGTGCTCTTATCAAAAAGCTTGGCATCCGTGATACACTCGACAGATAATTTGTCACTTAGGCAAGCATGGCTGACGGTCAATGCTTGCCTTGTTTACTTTTTTGTAATTTAAGGAGGCGCAGACAATAGTAGTAAACCGAGTATGTAAATTATAATTTGTATATTGGGTTTATTACTATTGCACCTCCTTGATTAAATAAATAAAATTTAAAGAAATGAGGTACTAAAATGTTTTTCAAGAATTTTAAAGTTTGGGAAACCGAGCTTGCAGGCAGAAAGCTTACACTTGAAACAGGCAAAATGGCAGGCCTTGCAAATGCTTCTATTATGGCTCGCTACGGCGAAACAGAAGTTCTTTGCACAGTAACAGCGTCTGCAAAGCCACGTGAGGGCGTTGACTTCTTCCCTCTTTCGGTTGACTATGAGGAAAAAATGTATGCGGTAGGCAAAATTCCGGGTTCATTCCTTCGCAGAGAAGGCAGAGCAGGAGAAAAGGCAATTCTTACATCACGTTGTATTGACCGTCCTATCCGTCCGCTTTTCCCAAAAGATTTAAGAAACGATTGCTCAGTTGTTGCAACAGTTATGTCAGTTGACCCTGACTGTTCACCTGAGATTACTGCCGCTATCGGTGTATCTGCCGCTATCGCTATTTCGGATATCCCTTGGGCAGGTCCTATATCTTCGGTAAACGTCGGCATTGTTGACGGCGAAATCGTTATCAACCCAACTCTTGAGCAAAGAGCAAAGACTGACCTTACACTTACGGTTGCATCAACAGCCGACCTTGTTGCCATGATTGAAGCAGGCGGCAACGAAATTGATGATGAAACAATGTTTAATGCTATTATGGCAGGTCACGAAGAAAACAAGAAGATTGTTAAGTTTATTCAAGGCATCGTTGACGAAGTCGGCAAGCCTAAGTTTGAATATGAATCATCCGACCCTGATCCTGAAATTATGAAGGAAATTGAGGACTTCTGTATTGAGGACGTAAAGAAAGCTCTTGACACAGATGACAAGCTTGTTCGTGACGAGGCTCTTCTTCCTATTTATAATGCAGTTCACGAGAAGTTTGACGAAAGATTTGAGGGCAACGAGGGCAAGATTGAAGAAATTATGTATCTTGTTCAAAAGCACGTTGTTCGTGCTTGGCTTAAGGACGAGCACAAGAGAGTTGACGGCAGAGGCATTGACGAAATCCGTCCTCTTAACGCAGAGATTGACCTTCTTTCAAGAGCACACGGCTCAGGTCTTTTCACAAGAGGTCAAACACAGGTACTTTCAGTTACTACTCTCGGTCCGATGTCAGACGCTCAGCTTCTTGACGGTCTTGACGAGCAGACTGAAAAGAGATATATCCATCACTACAACTTCCCGTCATACTCTGTAGGCGAAACAAAGCCTTCAAGAGGACCGGGCAGACGTGAAATCGGTCACGGTGCACTTGCTGAAAAAGCACTTGTTCCTGTTCTTCCGTCAGTTGATGAATTCCCTTATGCAATCAGAGTTGTATCTGAAGTTCTTTCATCAAACGGCTCAACTTCGCAAGGCTCAATCTGCGGCTCTACTCTTTCACTTATGGCTGCAGGCGTTCCTATCAAGGCTCCCGTTGCAGGTATCAGCTGCGGTCTTATCACAGGCGACGACGGCGTATACGGCGACTTTATGACAATGGTTGACATTCAGGGTCTTGAAGATTTCTACGGCGATATGGACTTCAAGGTTGCAGGTACTAAGAAGGGTATCACTGCAATTCAGATGGACCTTAAAGTTCACGGTCTTACTCCTGAAATCATCAAGGAAGCTTTTGCTAAGACTCATAAGGCAAGAAATTACATTCTTGATGAAATTATGCTTCCATGCATCAGCGAGCCTAGAAAAGAGCTTTCAAAGTATGCTCCTAAGATGTATACACTTTCCATCAACCCTGACAAGATTGGCGATGTTATCGGCAAGGGCGGCAAGGTAATTCAGGAAATTCAGGCTGACTACGATGTTAAGATTAACATTGAAGAGGACGGCAGAGTATATATCAGCGGCATTGACGCAGACAAGTGCAAGGGCGCTGTTGAAATTGTTAAGCTTATTGCTACCGACCCTGAGGTTGGTTCATTCTACAACGGTGTTGTAACAAGAATTATGAACTTCGGCGCATTCGTTGAAATTGCACCGGGCAAGGAAGGTCTTGTTCATATCTCTCGCCTTGACGTTAAGAGAACGGAAAAGGTTGAGGACGTTGTAAACGTCGGCGATTCTGTTATCGTTAAATGTATTGAAATTGACGACCAGGGCAGAATCAATCTTTCAAGAAGAGATGCTTTAATCGAACTTGAGGGAATGAAACCTGAAAACGAAATTGACGAAACACCGAGAAAGCCACGCAGAGATAATCACAGACGTGACAATAACAGAAAGTAATTAATCTTTCAATAAACCAAAATGACTGTCGGAGAAATCCGACAGTCATTTCAGCGTGTAGAAAAAGTCCAATTACAAATTTCTACACGCTGTAAGACTTCGAGAAAGTGAGATAAATTTCGTATTTTGCGAGCGGGTGCTGTACGTT